>Ga0209489_101891_pt1 | contig 43000 bp, 30 predicted proteins | sample SiratrowhiteBW_FD_187527 | JGI IMG/M metagenome (GOLD analysis project Ga0209489, IMG submission 187527) | Root nodule microbial communities of legume samples collected from California, USA - Siratro white BW (SPAdes) (version 2) | ecosystem: Host-associated > Plants > Roots > Nodule | place... | reverse complement strand
AGTTTTTTTTATTATCTTTAAAAAAAAAAAAAAAAACAAGTGAAAAAATTCATAAGAATTGTAACGAGCAAGTTATTCCTATAATAACCAAAATAGATGCAAACATAAGAGACAGATGACAATTGCACCAAAACAATGCATAAAGTTAAGTGCAGAGGACACTCAGAAAAGTATTAGTCTAGTTCTTTTAGTGTGTTATTACAGTATTTGTCCATTTCATCTCTTATTGTTATATAACCATATATAACTATACACTTTTAACGTTTTAATTTTGCAATTTAATCTTATGTAATTACTTATTTTTGTTAATTATTTTATCATTTATTTTCATTTAAAAAAAATTATTTTGAAAATAAAATATGTCTAAAAGATATCGTATTTATATCTTTTATTTGGACCAACTAAATTTCATATGGACCAGCTACATTTATATGCTTTTATTTCGTTTTTGAATTGGATTGATACCAAGTTACAGAGTACAAATTAAGTAACAGGCCTACTACGCCATAACGAGATAACCATCCTTGGTTTCATATGAAGAAGAAAACTAGGGTTGCACTAATATAATTTTTTCAGAAATTTCTAGGAATGGCAAACATAGTTTAGTCAATAGTTGGTCTTGAAAGGCTTGTAAGTTTTAAGATCAAAGACAATCCCAGCAAGAGAGCCAGCTGCGGCTCCTATGGTCACCAAAAGGCAAGAAATGTTAAGTGTTTGAAAGCAGATCCACTTTGTACTCCACTTTGCTATTCTCTTTTGAACAATGTACATCTCCACTGGGAAATACACTGCAAGGGGCCAAAATCCCACAGCTCCAAGAAGTCCCCCCATGTCATTGAAGAATGGCACCACCATTGCTATTACACAGCTTGCCACTACAAACATTGTCCTCCAAACCACCCTCAAGTAGTTCAGCTTCAAGGGATGCAAACCCGGCACTCCAATTTCAATTTCTTTCTTCACAAAATCACTATCTGGGAATCTCTGTGCTATGTTTTTCTCAACGAAAGCAAAGAGAGGCTGCGAGAAAACTTGGTATGAACCAACAAGGTGGATCACAATGGCAGCATTAGCAATGTCAAGGAGCCAGTATGGGTTGTAGAAGCCAAAACCAGTGAGAAGGTTTCCAGGGCTTGAATCTCCAAAAGCAGCATACCCAAAGCAGCCGCAAAGCATGTAGAAAACGGTGGTGACCGAAACACCGATAAATGAGGCCTTCTTCATTGTTTTTGATTCTGATGGAGGGGATTTCACTGTGTCCTGTTTTATGACATTTTACATAGCCATGTTCTTTCAGACCTTAATTCACTCTCATAATTTAACTAAATGAATTATACCTGAATTTCTATGAGGATGAAGGAGTATGAGTAGGCAAAGGCTATGTTACCAACAGCTTGCATGGCTCTCAAAACTTTATCAGTTTGTGTCACAGTACCAACAGTTACCCCGGTTAGACCTCCCGCGACTTTTCTGTTTCCTGTTACGTGATCAATATATGTCAGATTTTAACCAGTTGAAAGATAAACAAATCATCATCATGGACATGTGAATAGAATCAATTCATACCAATGACTTTTCCAATACCCATGCCAAGTCCAATGGTGGAGTACGTGACGGACATGACAGCGGCTACAATGGAGAGCCACCATAATTGATCGAAGTCGGGAATTTGAGAAAAAATAATCTCCACAATACCAAACGAAATCATGTACATGTTGCTGTTCATGTGACATGGATTTTTCCCTCCACTCTTGTGGAAACAATTAGATCTTTCGATTGCCCTGTTTGATAAGGCACAAGCCAAAAACAGCCCATTTATACTATATAATTTTCCTCGGATATATAGTAGTTAAATTAGACATTTCACTGTCACTAAAATCTCAGACTTACATCATGCTAATGGAAGCCGCTATAGTGTAACCGATGGAGATCCCGAAAAGGTTAACATACTGAACAAGTCCACACATCTTGACCTTAAAGCCGTTGCCACCTGAACAAACACAGGCACAAAACAAAGGTTCTAAGCTAAAACTGTGAAGGAAAGAGAAAAATGGAGTAAGTTAGGTTGGTGAGTAATACCAAAGTTAGAACGAATAGCATCCATATAAGTGTAGTTTCTCTTGCCAGTGAGAGGGTCACCCGTACGATAACAATCGGTGAGAAGAAGGGAAGTGAAGTAAGTGATGGCAGAGAAGAGAAGCATGACAGCAGGACCAGCAATCCATCCAAGCTGAGCTATCGCCCAAGCCAGAGAGAGAACTCCAGATCCTATCACTGCGGTTATTATGTGTGCACTTGCAGTCCACAATGTTCCTGTGTTTGTCATACACACCATATACCATATGTATGAGAGAAATCACACTACAGAATACACAAAGGGTGTAGCATAGTATGAATCATCATGGTTTTACTATGTACCAGTTCGTTTGGGGCGACCATCATCGTCGAAGCATTTAGAGTCTCCTTGTTGATGCATGTCAAGGGAGACGTTAAATGTGTGCTGATCATACTTGCTGCCATGGTCATCCATGCCAACCATCTTTGTTGTCATGCAATGAAAAACAACCCAGTTAGGCTTCGGAATAAATGTTAAGATTCCATGTAATGATGTGCAAAATATCGAAGTTGGTGTAGATGTGAGAGTATAATGAAGACTAAAACAGTGTGTTTGTGTGTGTGTGTGAAAGAGAGAAAATGGGTGGTTGGTATTGTAATTTGAGGTAGTGACATGTATATGTAAGAAAGGTGAACTTGACTGAAATGGCCCGCAATGTGAGTGAGTTTGACAGACCTCGAAAGATTGAAGTAGAGTTAGGAGGTTCAGGCAAAAATGGTGATCTTGGGAGTCAAAGAGCGAGGAAGAGAGACTCTTGGAATACAGAAGATATGGAATGACGTGTTTATGTTTATGCAATGAAGAAGGAAGGCGTGGCGTGGGGTGTGTGTCTATATCTATCTATATATATAGATAGATATAGATGTATAGATATATGTTGATATTTCTTTACCTACATTTGTGGGCTTTTGATTACTCTCCCACCGCAAAGTGGTGGCAAAAACTTCAAGTCCTTATAATATGGCGCGTTTAATAGCGACCAAAAGAGTTTATATATAATTTTTTTTACTTGTGTGAAGTTAGAGTATTAAGTAAGGAACATTATCTCTATATTTTTTATTTTTCTTTTATAGAGTTTCCTTATAAACTAACAACTTATTTTTTATATAGTTGAGCTAATATAGACTGACTAATATGTATTAGTTACGCCAGTCAAGGTTCATTTGTAACTTATATTTCTAATGGTATTTTTTTAGGTAATTACCTATTCAATATTTGAAATTGTTATTTAATATTTATGATTGACATTTTAATACTTGTCTAGCCAATCTTATACTATATAAATACAAGGTTACTTTACAAGGAATTTACAAGGAACACACACAATCACTGAAAGATAGGTTTTCCAGGCTCAATTCTCTAATTATGTGTAGTGAAAAAGTAATAAGTGAGGTGGTACAATGGATAATTAGAGATAATGTTTAGGTGATTGGAGATTAATATGGAGAAGGGAGTTGTTTGAATGGAAAAAAGATTTGCAACAACAGTTAGAATTGATTCTAACTACTACACAATGGAGGAGAAATGGGTCGGATGGTTGGGTATAGGGAATGGACAAGGGACAGGGATATAGTGTCCGATCTGATTATGCATTGTTGGTTAATGAAGGAAACTACACAACAAAAGAAGCCTGCAAGCTATATGGAACTTAAAGTGGCCCCCCACTACACAAATTAGGGTATTAGGGAATAGGCTTCCAACGAGGATCAATTTCTAGCTGGGAGGGGAGTGCAATCACCAAACATTATGTGCCCTATGTGTAACAAGTTTGAAGAAAATGTTGAACATCTATTTTTAAATTGTGACATTGCTCGTAAAATTTGGGATACATGTGATAGATGGATAGGCAACATGTGATAGATGGATAGGCAACATCTCTGTAAGACATCATTCTATCTTGAACCATTTTCAGAGCCTCTATCTAGTGAGCCTAAATAAGAAATCTAATGTGGTTTGGTTAGGAGTGTGGATAGCAATAGTGTTGGGAACTGTATTTTAGTCATATGGAAAAGGTATATATGTTTTAGGAGGGCTTGTGTACATTGTACGGGTTTAGGTAGAGTTTTTCAGACACTCAATGGTACGGTGTAATAAGGGGTAGGGTAGTATTTGGAGTCGCTATATGTCTTGAGTTTATAATTTTAATTTGGTTTTATGTGTTTTCTCGTGCATTTGTGTACGTTTTGGAATTTTTTTTCTTTTTGTAATAGGGTTGGAGTACCCCGAAAGTACTCCTATTTATATAATTCTTGGCTGTTAAAAAAAAAGTAATACATACAAAAACTCATTATCTTACTTTACTCTAAACATATATTTTCCTTCATTGTATTCTTAATAACTTGAGCGTTGAATAATGTTCTGCAATTGAATCTTTCCTTGTTTGTCCAACCACAACTTACCCTTAGAACGTCTGATCTCACTCACTTCGAAAGGTTCAATACAACTCGGGTAAGAACATTTGACGTCCAACGTGGGCCTGTGGTAAAATTTTTCCTACCCACCATAGCAATAGACGTCGACAATAGATAATCATAGATCCAATAGTCTTGGAGATGTTGAAAACTCACATGGAGGCAATTATCCGTAAGAGTGAGACAAATGTTCAAAATGTTGTCCAAACCACATTTGAAGATACCATCAACACCCAATGTAGTGAGATGACCAATAGGTCGTATGCTCAACGTCAAGCCTATGAAGACAAACTGAAGACCCTACATTCTCAAGTAGATGCCTTACACCAGGAGCATTCTGTTCAACACACCCAACCAAGCCTCAATCGACATTATTCTCTTTTCGAGGATTGAACAGCCGGATCAAACTCGGCTAGTAGCCGCACTTCTCCTCGGCATCATTCTCCTTGACGTATTCTCCTCGGCATCAACCGACACCAAGTCGGACCAGACCCACGCTGACTGATACCCGGGTTCATAAGAGCTCAACCATTCCCTTCTCGATTAAACCAGGAAACAATGGACCAAGACGATACCATCAAAAAACACCATTTAAGGAGGTACATGTGGATCCCTTGAAACTAGAGATGGAGGAACATTTAGATGGCTTTCATACGTTCACACCAAAAATTTTGCAAGCTCGATTGCCAAGTAAGTGGAAATGGTTGAACGTCAAGTCCTACAATGGCACAACTGATCCTAAAGCCCATTTGAAGTCTTATCTCACTTAGGCCAACCTCTTCTTAGGCGACCTATGCGTTTACTACCGTTTGTTCCCTACACCCTGGAGGGAGTAGCTTTGGAGTGATATTACTCATTGCCACCAACTCTATAAGTTCATTCAGGACTTTGTGCTCTCGATTCACAGCTTGATTTGTTAATAACAAACTAGTGGTGGCGTGCTCGACCTCGTTGCACCATATTATTCAAAGCGATAATAAACCGTTGAGGCAATATCTGATGAGATTCAATAAGGTTTGCCTGAATATTTTGAATTTGAACCCAGTTGTGGCGATGCATTCCCTCATGGTCAAACTACACCTTGGAATCTTTTTGGATTCCCTTGATGCTGACCCACCAAAGAATATGAATGTCCTTTGCGTCTATACTTTGAGATATATCAGTATTGAGGAGAATACGGAGGCGAGAAAGAGAAAGGCCCCCCAAGGCATGATGGCTTTTACTGGGCAATCAACAGGAAAGAAACGTCCCAACAAATTCGAGTCATACACACCTCTTAACACTAGTAGAGACACCGTTCTCCAAGAAGCTTGTAATCTTGAGTTAGTCTACTACCAGTACTGACACCTTCTCCTCCAAATGCGGACCCAACAAAGCGGTGTAGTTATCACCAGAACTTCGATCACACCACTGAGGACTGTCAGATGGTACATGACATCATTGAAGAATTGATTCGTGTTGGAGCATTGGGACGCTTCGGTCAGAATATTCAATAGGGTCAAGGATGAGGTTGTGGTGGCCGAGGGCGAGGAACAGGCTTCTGAGGTCGCAGAAGAGACCAACCTGTTGACGTCATTTCGCCCCAGGATGATGGCAGAGAACATCTCTAGCAAGACCCTAATGAGCTGAGAGGGTCATTTCACACCATTTCTCGAGGATTTGCTGGGGAAAGTGTTCGAGCTCAGCCAGAGAGAGACACTTCAGAAACGTTAACTCTGTCCACTTTGTTTCTCCCCGTTCTCAGTCAACCATCTTCTCTCACGAAGATTTCTCTATGTTCGATCCTGATCAAGACGACCCCATGGTTGTCACTATAACTATTGCAAATTGGAGGGTTCACAAGATCCTAATTGATTAGGGAAACTCCGCCCTATTCTGGTCCACTTTCTTAAAACTACAATTACCTTCAATATGATTCAAGTCATAACCCAAACCATTATTAGGATTCGTCGGTAATCGTGTCCACTCCAGAGGCTACATAGATCTGTTGACGACATTTAGCACAGGAAAGTCATATAAAACACTAACGGTTTGGTTCATTTTAGTATAAGCTGAAACCTCACACAATGTCATTATTGAGAAGGTCTTTGAGAGAGTGAGATCACATAATATGTGACTTAACCTCGAACAATGTTTCTTCGGGGTTGGGCGAGGAAAGTTTCTTGGGTTTATGATCAACCACAGAGCAATCGAGACAAATCCTGACAAGTGTGAAGTCATTGTGACCATGAGAAGTTTGACCTGCTTGAAAGAGGTACAATAACTCAATGAGAAGTTGACTGCCCTTTCACAATTCTTGCCAAAGCTTGTCGAGAAGTCTAAACCATTGTTCAGGCTGCTGAAGGGAGCATAAGTTATTTAATGGAATAATGAATGTGAGGCCACGTTCGCAAACATAAAGAAGGAAATAACTGGTTAGTCCTTCACCTCACTCCAGGCTGACACTATATTTGGCCATTTCAACCTTAGCCATAAGTTCAATCCTTTTATATGAATATGGCAGAAAGAAATCACTGGTCTACTTCACAAGTAGAACCCTTCAGCCTGCCAAGGAGAGATATCAAGTCATTGAAAAGCTTGTGCTAACTCTCGTCTTCTACGCTCGCAAACTTCGACACTACTTCAGAAGTTTCAACATTGTGGTACGCACAAACTACCCCATGAAACAGATATTCTAAAAGAATGACAGCTTGTACCATTGAGTTGTTAGAATTTGGACTGAAGTACGAAAACAGATGCCCAATGAAAGTGTAATTCTTGGCATATTTCCTTACCGAGCTCCCATCTCACAAAGAAAGTCGAGATTGGTGGATGCTCAGTGTAGATGGGTCCTCTAACAGAAAGGAAGCGATGCAGGTGTGATATTAGAAGGACTAGATAACCTGACCATGGAGCAAGTTATTTGCTTTAAATTTGAGACACCTAAAAATCAAACTGACTACGAGACACTCATAGTTGGGCTTCAATTAGGAAAGGAACTAGGTGTTAAACGCCTCAACTGTGAGAGTGACTCACAGCTAGTCACCGGTCAGGTCAAAGGAGAATATCAAGTAAAGGAACCCTTCCTTTAGAAGTCTACCATATCGTCAAGAACCTAGTAGCACACTTTGATGACAGTTAGACATCCTGTCTAAGCTCACCAATACAGAGAAAGCAAGACGACATAGAACTTTTGAAAACGTTTTAGGCTGAGTTCAAGAGGGGGGTGAATTGAACTTTGAAAGATTTTTATTCAATTTAGACCTTTGAAAATGTTTTCGCAATTTGAAAAACTTTAATGAATCTTGGTGCTAAAGATATGAGGTGTAGTAAAGAAATAAACTGATTCAAACCACGAATGAACCAATTTGTTTTACAAGCAGATAGAGATTTTCAAGCAGCACACACAGCAGATTCTCAATCACACACCAGATTCACAAAAACACTTTAAGCAAATCAAGTTCACACAGTTTCAATAGCAATATTACACTCAGAACTGAATCACACAAAATTCCAAATTTGAATGAGAGCAAAGAGGAATAGAATTACAAAATACAAATTTGAAACTCCTAACACAACTCTACATTGATTTAAGTCAATATTAACAAATCTGATAAAGAATGCAGATTTAATTATTCAGTTATACCAGGAACACAGAACAAGAATACAAATTATGCAGTATTACAACAATTCAGCCAAAGTTGCAATTCTTTGTAAACTCACAGATCAAGAATCTTATATGTAATACAAAGTTAGAAAAGAACCAATCTGTTAAGCAAGATTTCTTTGGCAACTACAAAAGATTTATCAGAACCAACACAAAATTCAATTTACAATGCACAAATCAATATCCAGCAGAGAACTTAAACCAGTTTTATCAAGATTATCAGAACTTAATTCAATCTTTCAATTAAACACAATGAGCAGTGCAAGAACAATACAGAATTGAAAGAGAATGGTCAAGAACAACAGAACACAATCAATTATACTGGTTCACCCTTCCTCAAGGGCTACGTCCAGTCCCCTTTGCACCACTCGCAAAGAAAGTTTCACTAACTCAATTAATTGTTCACATACAATTAATCAACCAATTTCTACTCCCCGTAGAAATCAAGAACCCTGCTAAATTGATCAACTGCTCCCCGCAGCTCCCAATCAATTTCAGCAGAAACATTAGGCTAACTCCTATAGCCCAAACAAATACAATTGTTTAATGATTTTCACATAATTACAATGAACATAACACAAATCTTGATTCAAATAGGATTAAGAAGGGTTGAGAAAACTCCCTGATTGGCGCAGAAAGAAATGTCTGTACACAGTCTTGAAGAAACCCAATAGCACACCTTAGTCAAGATTGATTCTTCAAGTAAAAACCCTCTTTCGAAAATGATTATTATGAAACAACAATTCTCTCACCGTAGTTCTCACAAAATGAAGTTCAAAAGATTGTGTTTCGTAAAAATGTATCTATTTCTGTTCTTTCTATATTTTGTTCTTTCTTACACTTGAAAGGCCACTGTATTTATAAAAGAAGAACTCAAACCAGATTTAGAAAATAGTTAATTCAGTTATGCTCAGACACGAATAAATTAATTCGGCTTAAACCTGAAATCAACTTATAATAGTTCAGTACTTTATTTTCCAAAATTGTTTTTAACCAAGGTTAAACCTTTTATGGTTTGATTTAAATCATTTAGACCATGTGCTAATGAATTTCTCCTTAGATGTGCATAGGTTCTCTTTCACAACCAATCATACTCACTCACACTAAGACAAAGCCTAGAACACACTTCTATTTGCTTGCTTTGGCTTGTTGAGCTTGTTTTGCATGGCTTTATCAAATCATTAGTCTTATGAAAGTACTAACAACTTTGATTCAGGAGATGATGACAACTCCCAGTTGGGATTATGAAGATGTGTTGCAAATCAACTTTGCTAAAGTCATTTTAGATGACTCCTATCATAAAGTACGTAATGTATGATGTACTTCCACATGACTCTGTGGAAGCCAGGAAGTTATGCCAACAAGCATCCTTCTACATCATGTGCAATGGAGAGTTTTTTTGCTGAGGATTCTCCTCCCCACTTCTAAAATACTTAGATGAAGACCAAGTTGCATACGTGTTAACCAAGCTCCATAAAGAAATGTGTAGAGTGCATTCTGGAGCTCGGTGTATGTTCTCTAAATACTCCGAGTAGGGTACTTCTGGCCATGCATAAAAAAAGATGCTTGTTCCTTTGTGGAAAAGTGTGTTGAATGTTAGAAGTTTGGTCCCATCCATTCACTACCACCCGAGGAGCTTCGCCAAATTATCTCACCTTGTTTGTTTCACACTTGGGGAATAGACATCCTCACCAATCAGGCTAGGTTCATTTGTAACTTACATTGCCTAACTAATAATGATTCGTGTCTAATGATATTTTCTAGAGATAATTATCCTTAAAAGCTCGATTATCGTACATTGGAAACTGTCATTAAATACTCATAATTGACACTTTAGTACATGTTACATTATCCATAAATATAAGGTCACTTTACAAGGAAGGAGTACACACATAAACTCATTATCTTACTTTACTCTAAATATATTTTTTTTTCATTATACTTTTAGTAACTTGAGCGTCATTTTTGCAAGTAAATCTTTTCTTGTTCATCCTATCATAGTTCTCCTTCAAAAGATCTAATCCTTCGGATAAAAACAATTACGAACGATCGACAAATATTTATATTCAATTCAATTTGATAAACATGGAGTTGATAATTAAAATTGACTTTTATATATTGATTAACAAATTATTTAATACTCGTTATGAAATTAGATTAACCTAACTTTAATCAATACTGACATTTTATACAAAATATTTTTAGTTTTTTATATTAAATAATATTTGAGATGTGGATAACATATTTATGTCGAACTCAAACATCAACCTAAAAACTTTAAATTTACGTTTGGCTCCAACACAACATTCATAAATAAGTATTATATGGAAGGAAGAGGACACTCAAAATTTACATTAGACCATAAAATTTATATTAAATTTAATTTGGTCTACAAATTGAGATTATCGATATTTTGATGCTTAAAATGAAAAAGAGTAAATAAAGTTATGATTTATTATAATAAAACATAATAACATTTAGAAAAAAATTTAATAATAAAATAACATAAACCAACATAAGGTAAAAAGAAATTAAAGAGATAAGTACATAATACCCATTAAAGTAATGTGTTGGTTCCTCAATTTTAATATATTATAATATCTTGTCAAATTTATTGGATGGTATTGTTGCAAGAACTTTCTTCTTGTTAGTTGTAAATCAACCATGAATATGTCTTCAAAATCTTTTTTCTAGTTCTAGAAAAAAAAAATATAAAATAAAATTAGCTTATTTATATATTAAAAAAATATAGAAAATATTTACAAATTAATTTTAGTTAGAAGTATTTAGAGCTGAACAAATCTAAAAAATGAAAATTCATCTAAATATCAGTAATCAATTTTAATTTATTATTTAGAAAAGGACGGTTTGGTTTTATTTGCATTTTCACATATCAGAATCAATCAAAATCGAATAAAAATAGTATTGTTGTTGAAACCCTTTATGTGCCATGTTGATAATTGATTCTCACCTTTGGTCATCAATTAAGACATGTTTATGCCTTGTAGAATATTGTTTTAAGTTGGGAATTGACTTCAATCTTAAAGGAATCCAAAACAAGGTTTGAATGGTGTGAAACTAATTGTAGTGGGTATTGATTCATTGTTGTATTTGTTTTATTATTTTACTTGTACAAAGTCACACATAACTTTTAAATAATATTTTTTATAGTTTTCATGAACAAAGTATTAATTATCAGTGATCACACTAGCATTCTCTTTAGTCCATTGTGTGAGGAAATTTCCTAATTTCGATTAAGCTTTTATAAAGCACATTGTCAAAATGGATTACAAAGTGAAAAAAAAAGAAGACAATGTACGAATTACAAATTAAAAATCATAATACTGATCCAAATTAAAATTAAATTATAAAAAATTGTTTGATTTGATTAAAAAAAATTATGTTCAAATCAAATCGAATTACAAATCATTTTTAGCTTTGGTTAGGATGTTCTAATTTTAACTTATAGATAAATTAATTTTATTTATTTTTCTTAATTTTCTCTCTTAAGATGCTTAAGGGGACCTTATTCAAACTATACAAATCATAAAAAGATATTCATTTATGAGCCACTTATCCTATTTATTCACAAGCAAATTAATTTAATACATTCATTTTTTTTAAATAAAAAACAATTGCATCCATTCATCTATTTAACTTATGGATAACTAATGATTAATCTACTATTTTTTTTAAATAGATCATATTATTAATTCTTAATAGATGAAAACTAATCTAATTTTCAATAATTAATTTTATATTAAGTTTATTTTTTGAATACTTTTCAAAAGTAATTTCAATTTTTTTTACAAAATATATTTCTGTAAACTATTTTAAAATATGCCTTTTGAATTTCATCTTAGAAATTAAATAAATAACTTTTTACGTATACTATATCCAATCTTATACATAAGAAACTAATATCTTTTGTCTTCAAGTATAAAAACAAATATAACTTCTTTGTATACCATCATTAATTTATTTGTAAAGTTTCTCACATAAATGCATTTATTGGGTCAGTATAAACCATTCTTTAAAAATAGTTTATTAGGCTATAAGTAATGTCATTAAATATAATTACTAATTAATTTATTAACTGAATGAACATCTCTAAATGAAATTTGAATTTATTGCATTACTAATTTAAATTAACCTATTTTAATATTTTTATTAATCTTTATGAATTAGATATCTGTATATTGTATTTGTATATAAGATGCTACTATTATTTTCTGTAAATAAATTGAAGATTCAACCATAAAATGAAAGGAATAGATAAATTTTAAATGACTTTTAACTGATCAAAATAAATTATTTTTATCTGATTCATTATAATTTGAGTTAACATACAGCAGATTCATACATGGGGAGAAAATAATATTATGTATGATTGACGGGATAAATAATATGATAGATGTAAAATAAGAAAGATAGGTAGAAAAAGAAAATAACAGATGTAATAAATGATAGAATGAAAAAATAAAATGAAAGTAAGAAGCAGAGAAGGTGAATATGTGATTATATATAATTACTCTAGATTTATATGATTTTACTTCACTTCTTTCATTCTGAATTATGTTGCAGAAGGAGTTAGAGTAACAGAAACAGTAGAAAGAAGTGGAAAACACAGGGATGTTAGGCCATAAACAAACAAGATCACCATCCTTGGCTTCATATGAACATGTCCAAGAAATGGAATTTTCTTTGTGAAATGGCAATCATAGTTGAATCAATAGTTTGTCTTGAAAGGCTTGTAACTCTTAAGATCAATGAGAGTCCCAGCAAAAGAGCCAACTATAGCTGCTATGGTCATCAAAAGGCAAGCAATGCTCAGTGTTTGGAGGCAGATCCATTTAGAGCTCCACTTTGGTATTCTCTTTTGAATAATGTACATTTCCACTGGGAAATACACAGTAAGGGGCCAAAATCCAAATGCTCCAAGAAGTCCTCCTATGTCATTGAAGAATGGCAGAAGCATTGCTATTAGAGTGCTTGCCACTACATATATTGTCCTCCAAAACAATCTGAAGAGGTTGAGCTTGTAGGGATTGAAACCAGGGACTCCAATTTCAATTTCTTTGTTCACAAAATCACTATCTGGGAATCTACGTGCTATGTTTTTCTCCACGAAAGCAAAGAGGGGCTGGCTGTAAACTTGGTATGAACCAACAAGGTGGATCACAATGGCGGCATTAGCAATGTCAAGGAGCCAGTATGGGTTGTAGAAGCCAAAACCAGTGAGAAGGTTTCCAGGGCTTGAGTCTCCAAAAGCAGCATACCCAAAGCACCCACAAAGCATGTAGAAAAAGGTGGTGACTGCAACACCCACAAAAGCAGCCTTCTTCATTGTTTTTGATGCTGATGGAGGTGATTTCACTGTGTCCTGTTTCATGACATTTTGCATAGCCTTGTTATTTCAGACCTTATTAGTTGAATCTCATATAATTTAACTAAATGAACTGTACCTGAATTTCTATAAGAACGAAGGAGTATGAATAGGCAAATGCTATGTCGCCAAGAGCTTGCATGGTTCTCCAAACTTTATTAGTTTGTGTCACATTACCAACGGTTATTCCAGTTAGGCTTCCCCTCACTTTTCTGTTCTCTGTTACAAGGTCAATTCAAGTCAGATTTCTGATAAAAGAAGCAGAAGAAACCCTCATGATGGACACGTGAATAGAATCATACCAATAACTTTCCCAATACCAAGGCCTAGCCCAATAGTGGAGTATGTGAATGACATGACAGCAGCTACAAACGACAGCCACCATAGTTGATTGAAGCCTGGAATTTGAGAGAAAATAATCTCCACAATACCAAACGAAATCATGTACATGTTGCTGTTCATGTGACATGGATTTTTCCCTCCACTCTTGTGGAAACAGTTAGATCTTTCGATTGCCCTGTTTGATAAGGCACAAGCCAAAAACAGCCCAATTATACTATATAACTTTCCTTATATTGGAGTTAATTAGACATTTCACTATCACTAAAATCTGAAACTCACATCATGCTAATGGAAGCCGCTATAGTGTAACCGATGTTGATCCCAAAAAGGTTAACATACTGAACTAGTCCACACAACTTGACCTTAAAGCCGTTGCCACCTGAACAAACACAGGCACAAAACAAAGGTTCTATGTTAAAACTATGACGGAAAGAGAAGTGAATGGAGTAAGTTAGGTTGGTGAGTAATACCAAAGTTGGAACGAATAGCATCCATGTAAGTGTAGTTTCTCTTGCCCGTGAGAGGGTCACCCGTACGATAACAATCGGTGAGAAGAAGGGCAGTGAAGTAAGTGATGGCAGAGAAGAGAATCATGACAGCAGGACCAGCAATCCATCCAAGCTGAGCTATCGCCCAAGCCAGAGAGAGAACTCCAGATCCTATCACTGCGGTTATTATGTGTGCACTTGCAGTCCACAATGTTCCTGTGTTTGTCATACAAACCATATACCATATGTATGAGAGAAAGCACACTACAGAATACACAAAGGGTGTAGCATAGTATGAATCATCATGGTTTTACTATGTACCGGTTCTTTTGGGGCGACCATCATCGTCGAAGCATTTAGAGTCTCCTTGTTGATGCATGTCAAGTGAGACGTTAAATGTTTGCTGATCATACTTGCTGCCATGGCCATCCACGCCAACCATCTTTGTTATCATGCAATGAACAACAACCCAAGTTAGGCTTCGGAATAAATGTTAAGATTCCTAATAATGATGTGCAAAATATCAAAGTTGGTGTAGATGTGAGAGTATAATGAAGACTAAAACAGTGTGTTTGTGTGTGTGTGTGAAATGAAAGGTTTAGAAGTTGTGTGAAAGAGAGAAGTTAGGTGGTTGGTATTATAATTTGAGGTAGTGAGATGTATATGTAAGAAAGGTTAAGTTAACTCCAGTGCCCCACAATCTGAGTGAGTTTGACACAGCTCCCAAGAGTCAGAAGGACCAAACTAGAGTTAGGAGGTTCAGGCAAAAGCGGTGATCTTGGGAGTCAAAGAGAGAGAAACATGATGTGTAGTGTGGTTATGAGTTGGAATGGAAGCATACTCTTCCAATTCAGAAAATTTGAATTGGAAAAGATGGTGTGGGGCTCATAGGAGAGTGAGGATGGTATGAGAATTCAGATTGCTTTGGCTTTTGGGTAATGGGACGGAAGAAATCCACGTGATGCAATGAGCTCCAACAAGGGTTCAATACTGATATGCCACACAAATTCTTAAAAAAGTAATATTTGGAATAATAATATAATAGAAAAAAATACATAAAATGTTACATAAAGTAATGCATAATTGGTGTATGAATAACATAATTGTTGTGAAGGAGAATTGTGGAGTTGAAAGAGTGAAAAACAGCAGAGCAGAGCAGGTACTTTTTTTAGTGTGGGGTTAAACACTGCATTACATGCACCAGAACCCACCACTGTACCCTCTCTGTCTATGTACGAACAATCCCACAGCGTAGGTAATTTTTTGGTCACTGCACATATTTTTGCTCTCAAATATTCACGACTTGACTTTACCATAAAATATGAAGTTGAAGTCATATTTATAAAAAAAAATTTACCCATACACATTGACATTTTACCTTGGTCTTGGTGGGTTTGTGTTCTTTGAGTATGGTTGGTGCAGCACCTCGGCTACAAAGAATGTCAAAAGAAGAGTGCGAAAGAAAGTGAAGCACAAAGTTTTCTCAGTAGCTGTTTGGTATCTAATCTATCCAGATTATAGATGTATATATATAGGGGAAGAGTTTCATTCCCTGCAATATCATAATCTATCTCTTTAAAAGACCACCCTACAACCAAAAATTACATTATTCATTGCCCACTCCTATTGAAACAGAATTAGGTTCCCTCAATTATTAATTAATAATAACTCAAAACCCAACATTGCACCCAAAAGCACTTTTGCTCCAATAACCTAATTCCACAACATGGCACTAATGATTCTCCTAAATCACAGATTAATTAATATTCAGATCCTTAAATTTTTTTGGCCAGACAATTTGCATCTCAATAATTCTTGGATTTTGGTGGCCCTCATAACATTCAAAAAGTGAGCACATTCTCTTCATCACTCCTCACCGGAATTGGATCCCCTTAAGTTTTGCAACTAGTAATGTCAAGATAAATACTGTATTGCATGACTTCTTTTTGATTTTTATGTACATAATACCATTTCTTTTAACTAGAATTAAACTTCTTAAACCAAATTTTGAATTCAAATCTTATAGATAAAAATTAATAATTTACTTTATTTTCTCCGCAGATTAATCAAAAAAATCAGTAAATATTTTCAATATTCATGCAACAAAACATGAAATTATGTTTTATAATGAAATTATTTAACAATTAATACTTTCACTATATTTTTTACTGAATGGATTGAATTCAATTTGTATGTCACTAACTTACATCTAGAATAGTCAAAATTGAGATTATAAATGAAATAACTCATAAAATTGTAAATCATGATATCATACTATAGACGTAATTTTTTTTTTTTTTTCAAAATTTGTACGTATATATATAATAATTTTTTTATCAAAAATAAATAAATAAAAGATAAAAGAAATAAGAGATATATATTAAAAGTTTAATTGTATTAATCTTAATTGAGTGGTTTTACAAGTGACAACACAATTATAACAAGATAAACTTTTAATTACACTAATTTTTTATTAAAATTAGGTTTAAACTGAATACATTCACTCCAAAAAAATAAAAGATTAGTGTAACTGATTAAAAATTTCTTAATTTAGTTTTATTTTAATTAGAATTAAAACTAATACAATTTCATTAAAAAAGGTAAACAGTTGAACACAAAAATAGTCTTAATTTTTAATTTATTTTAAATTTAAATTATATTAATCTTATTTTGATGGTGTTACACCTGACGATACATATAATGTTTTAATTATATTAAGTTTTAATTAAAATTAAATTTGAATTGAAAACATTCACTCGATAAGTAAGGTTAATCATTAGTGTAAGAAATAATTAGAAGAAAAAAATTGTAATCACAAATTTTTACAGTTTTATTCGATAATTAATATGATCTTATTGTTATACAATCTTATCTTATGAAATTTGAATTTCAGATAATATATACATTCCTATCATTTAATGTTGATTTTAATTTATAATAAACTCAATTTTAAGTTTCAAGTTTGTTACTAAAAAATGTGAAATGAATCGACAAAGTTATAATTAGATGCTATATGATAAAATGGAAAAGTAAAATTGCCGAAAATTTAAGAATGAAAAGAATATCTGTGGTTACTAAAAGAAGAAAAAGAAATGGAAGAAGGGGTTCCTGATCACACTATGACTGGGGGACAATTAACTGCAATAAAGTAATTAAGCTTTGGCCTTGTTTTCATGATCTACAATCATTCTTAAGATGTTATGCCTCTAGAATCTGCCCAAAGTCAATTTTTTCATTTTACTTTCTTAATTATTGCCACTACTCAATCTAAAACCCTTTTGACTGCATTTAAAACTACTCAAGTGGAAGCCTCTACATCACTCTTTTTTACTTCCTAAAACTACAAATTTATATATTTCTTTATGATATATTTAAGAATGTAATTATACCCATTTAAGTATTTAGTAAATATTTTTATAAAAAAGAAAAATAAATAAAACATTATATTGTCAACTATTAAATATAAATTTTAAAATTATTTCAGCAACTTAAAATAAGATAAAACAGAGTAAAAAATATGTTGTATATTTAATTTTAAAAATTAGATGTTTCTTTTATTTATATCCATCTGTGAACATCGATATGAGTTCCAAAGAATTGAATTGAAAAAAAAAAGTGTTAGAAAACCCTTGGAAACTTGGAAGGACACAGGTATGGCTCTGTCAATAAACAGGCAGATTTGGGACAAAACGCATCTTTCTTCCTTTAAAACCACACCATCTAAGATGTTCTTTTGTAAGATAACATACTATATTATACATAATTGCGTAGTTGGGATGAATTATACATAATGAAAACTTAGTACCTGCCTAGTTTTTAGTATGTTAATTTTAAATAAAATTAAGTCAATTATAATAAATTAAACTCTCTACAATTTAGTTTGTACGTCTTAATTACAGGATAATTTATACCAAAGTAAAAATTAATGTTATTTTTTGTTATGAGTCTAGGGTAAGAACTGGTAAAGTGAAAAAAGTGGAATTTAGTTCTTCATTTATCTATTCTTTAAGTAGTATGTGATATTTTTGTGGTCTATAACTAACCCTGATCACTGAATATATTTCAGCCAGAAATAAGATTAGGAGAGAATATGGTAAGATGCATAATGCGAATACAAATAAGTTGGTTTTGTTCTATTTGATAGTGTTACACTAACATTATTGATATTATGTAGGGCTGAATTGGGTGGAGCATCCAACCATATTCCATGGTTCAAATCCATGGCACTGAATTGGGAAAATATAAAAGAGAGGATAATAAACTTGTTATAACATGTAATAATTGGTGTTTTAAAGTCAAAAAGGGGGTTGTATATGAGTTATATGTTGAAAATCAATTGTATATATAGTTTCAGTTTGTTCAAGATTAAGAAAGGTGATTTTAATATAAGATAATTTAGTGTTTTTTTATTGCAAAGATGCAAGAGTCAAATCCATGTTTACAAAAGAGAAGTAATAATTGTCCTACTTTTAAAATAATTGTGAGAGGACATTGAAGATCTTTCACAGTCCCAATGATGAGCAACGAACGAAATGGTAAAAAATTATTCCCAGTATGATATGAATGATTTGAACTCAATCCGGAAATAATAAAGAATTGGTTTGACTAGGTGTGATTGGGTCATTTTTCAAGTAAATCCATCATTCTAAACAAGAAGAGTATACCCCCTCTAATATTTGAAAAGTCAATTTTGCTCCTAACAAACTTATTCTGAACTGAGAGAGTAGGTTAGAAATAAAGAGTAGGTTATTAAGGTAAATGGAGGATAACTTTGAAATTGATTGGGAGTAATCAATTTTATTTTTAGGGATTCAATTGAATTTGAGTTAAACTGCTCATTCTTTTCCTCAATTTCTTTTTTATCCATTGGAAGAAAAGAGTATGTAAAGATATTTAGGGTTTAAGTTAGTTATGAGAAGTTATAAGAATATTAATAATACTTGTGAGAGTGGGTGTCTTCTTATTTATAGAAATAGTATTTATAGAAATAGTGTTGGGTTGATTTATTATTCATCATGTCTATTAATAGACTTATGATAATAAATTTTATTAGTGATATAAATTTAGGTTTAACCTTAATAAGTATGATTATTAGATTTATTTCATGATGAGATGGTAAACTTCATTGATTCATTTTATGGTGTTAAAAATAACTATGAGACAAACTTCTCCTAAAGGGTTTGTTCTCAACATATAATACACAATTTTATTTTTTCAATTTAACCAAAACAAAAAAAAAAGAAAAAAAAAACTTATTAAATTAGTTTTTATACACCTAAAATGTTGTCATGTCCCTCCTTCTTTATTTTCACACATTCTTAATGTGATATATATATATATATAAATTTTTATTTAAGTTGATCTCTTGGATAAAACTAGTTATATAATGTATATATAAAATTACTTTGTTTTCTATAATAGAAATTTCACAATTCACTAGAGTTATGACATTGTAATTATTATTATTATTATTATTATTATTATTATTATTATTATTATTATTATTATATTATTATTATTATTATTATTATTATTATTATTATTATTATTATTAATAAAATTTACACAAGATATATTGAACACAAAAATTCTTCGTCACAATTTTTTTTTTTCAATATAATGAGAAATAAGTATAGAACACAACATAGGAGCTTTAGTCCCTTAATATATATTCATGATGAATATTGTATTTGAATGTAAAATCTGTATCATAATAATCAATGAAGAAGTTATTTGTTTGTTATGATTAATAAAATTGTTTTAAAGAACTTAAAATAGAAGAAACCGTCTGATTAGTGTGTCATTCCGCATAAAATGGTAAGTAGCTGGCTTAGTAGGCAAACCGTAATATAAGTTTTCACATAGAAAGAATTCATGTAAAAATGTTCGAAATTTTATCTATATATAATTTCTATTGTCATTTAAAAAGGAGGTGAATAAATTATATTATACTAATATTATGTACACACCAGAATGATAATAAGGGAATATTCTTCATCTCCAACCTTTTTTATTTTTATGCCATTTTGGGATTTATCTTTGTTGTTATTTATTTTTAAAAATTAATATATTTAGGTTTGTCACATTAATTTCTTATTTCTTCTACTCTATTTCAAATTTAACTTTGTTGAGTGTTTTATTTTCAATTAATATAATTTTTTATTTAATGATTATTGTATTAAACTTTCTTTAAAACATTTTAAAATTTAAATTTAATTATTTATGTGACATCTCAATATTTATAATGCAATATGTTTCAAATATAATATTTTAAATTATATTATCATTAAATAAGTTATATTTTATTACATAGCAAATGTTGAAGAGTTGTTAATTTTTTTTAAAGAATTTGTTAGTTCAACTCTTTCTTGTTTGTAAATCTTTGAACTTAAAACATTTTGCATTTTTTAGTCATTAGAGTCTAAAACTCACTTTTGATTCATGATACAATCTAATCATTCCCAAAGATGGTTTATGGATTACATTATGGATTTATAATTGTAATAGGTGGCATGATTAGATGGTTCCTAGAGTACGTCGTTGTTAATATTATAAGGCAATCAACTTGATTAATTTATTCTACTAATTATAATTTAAATATGTTATTTAACTATTGTTTTTAGATTATTTATTTGTTAGTTTCTACACCATTGAAAAAATAGGATGGGGAAATTTTCACTAGTTGGCTACCATGTTTGTTGTTGGTCACATTATAATTAAATTAACTGAAACTTGATTACTGATATAAATGCTGATAAAGAAAAAAAAAAAAAAAAAAAAAAAAAAAAAAAACACTGTCACTTTAAATAATAAAAGATGAGAGAGGAGGTAGAGAGATAGAGGAGTGAAATTTGTGAGGCAAACAAGCATTAGAAAAAAAAATTGGATTATTCTTATTAGGCCATTTTTAATCTTTTAGCATTTCAAATATTAAATGAGATATGTATCATGTTATTTATTTATGTATTTATTTTATATTTTTTTAATTAAGCGGTTTTAACTTCATTAAATCTTATTAAATAATTATAATTATTTGATGAGATGTTTTTAATATATTCTTTTAATCATTTCTTGTTATTTAATATATATATATATATATATATATATATATATATATATATATATATATCATAACTTTAGATTGATGTGTGACTAAAGCACATTATTTCTGTTTCCTCACTTCCTTTGTAACTAAGTCTATAATGATTCAACTATCAAACTTTATGTGTTATTGTATAATTAACCTTATGAAAAGAAATTATCATTAATAAGGTTTTTAATTATTTCACTTCTTTCACAAAAAAATACGTAAAATCATATAGACATTTTTTTTCTCCACTTTGCCTAATATACTTTCTTATTTTTTTATTTTATATTGTATTGAAAAATGTTTTGAAAATTATATACTTAAACTTTAACAACAATAAAATCTATTACACACAATATGTAAAGTCTTAGTCATTTTTATATTGAGATCTTAATGACTCACCACTAGAAAGAAAATATTTAATAATCACTGTAAATGATTTATAAAGACAATTTTAGAATTATCATTATTCATCTATCATTAAAAGTCAAACAAAATAGTTTCATTGATACAATATGACTGTAAGAGAAATCATTGTCAATTTAAACATAATAAAAAAAATTATCTATACTAATTTAGTGAGAAACAGTCCTTACAAGTGACACAACAACACAATCCTTCTTCTTCTAGATAAACAACAGTAAGAACACAATGGAATTACAGAAAGCTTTGAGATTGTGCAAAGAAAAAAAAAAACAACAACAAAGAGGAGAAAACTATTACATGAGAATTTAATGTGATTTAAAAAAATTATATATAAACATCTTGTTTCAACCTATGATGATAATTAATTATCATCTAATACAGTCAAATACGGCTAAATAAACTACAACCGCTCTAAAAATGTCATTAAAATTGTGTTGTTCTCACCTTAAATTAAATCAAAATAGTTCCATCCCGATTAATCTAAAATGACAGTGAAAAATATGTTATCTCAACATTAAATTATTTTAAAAATGTGAGAACCATCTTTTCAATGTTGTTTTTCTTCTTTTAAAAGTATTACAACTTTAAATCTTCTTTAAAAATATTACCGAGTTTTTTAAGAAGGGATTATCATCTGCTGTTAAAAATACACCAAAAATAATTATATTTTCTCTAAAAAAATTTATAAAAAAAATTACATTACTTTTATATAATAGGATTGTAGTTAGTTTATTTATAATAATTTTCATTTCAAAATTTTAAGTCTTATATCTATGTCTAAACAATTTCAAATATCTATGTAAAGATTACTTATATTACTAATTACACTAAATTTATCAGTACGTTCTATAAGTTTAATCATACTTGCTTTAATTTTTAAATGAATATTATTAGATAATACTCAATTTATTTTATTCTATTTAATAAATATTCACTATAACTTAAATAAAAATTATGAAACTTTAAAATTGAAGTTTCCAAACATAAAACTAAATAATGTTATAGACAAAATTGAATGATGTAAATCATACTTAATTTTGAAATATCTAACCATAATAGAAAAAACAATTGAACTCCTTATTTTAATTTATATTTATATTAAAATCATATTAAATATCATGATTTAATAACTTTAGTCACATATGTTATAGTTTTTTATTTATTTTTATATTAAAATAATATTTTCTTCAAAATATAACTTTTTATATTCTTATAAAAAATTATAATTTAACATAAAAACAAATAATCTTTTTAATATAATAATTAAACCATTCAGATTTTTTTTTATAAAAATTTATTTATTTTTTATTGTTTGAAATTTTAATTTTAAGTTTTTATAAGTTGTATTTAAATTTTTGTCACTACAATATTTTTAAACAAAATGAGATAAACTTTATTTTATTATAATATAAAATAATTCATTGTTATCTAAAAACTATATTATTCCAAAAATAAAAACTGAGAAATCGTTTTACATATAACTAATTTATTTTCCTCAATTTAAAAGAAAAAAAAAATCAAATAACACACTCCCATTTGTCACTATTATCCGTGAAAGGTGAATATTTTGGACAATTAATAACAGGATGTTATTTTTAAAGATGTTATTTAAAAAAAAAAAGTTCCAAAAATACATTGACCTGTTAGACTAAAATATATAAACTAAAAATACCTTATTTCTGTATGTTTTATCACTATTACGCTGTCTTGAACATATGTCATATTTGTATTATTTCTGTATGTTTTATCACTATTTATACTATTGGAATTTTTCAACAATCTACAAATGCTGTCTTACATACAGATAACAATTTTCATAGGTGGGGTGACTGTTCCTTTTGAGACATTGTCATGTTAAAAACCATCTTCTGTCAGATTTAAGAATGTTTTTGACAGATTGGATCTGTCTGCTTTGATGTCCAAACTCTAAATGTATTTTATGATGGAAGACGGAAGAAAGTGAGTAAGTGTGCATTTTCACACCTCAAAGAATTAAGCAAGCATGAGTAGTAATACTTTCCTGAAAATTCTTGTGTGAATGTAAAAATGTTTTAAACATAATTTGTTGGTTTAATATCAATGGACATCAGAACCATTTTGATTTTTAAAATAATTACTATAAAATTAATAATAGAAAAAGAAGCTTTTGACAAAACAGAGACAAATGTATTTATTTATTTTTTCTCTTGGGATCGTATCAACCAACGAAGGGGAGAACAACATAAGTATACAATACCATTGATTAGAAGTTGTAAAGTATTTTGTAAGTTTAACAAATGGAAGTATATTGTCAAAAGGTTTGTTAAGCAAGATATAAAGTTCAGTGGACTAAAATTGTTAAAACAAAGTAAGTAGAAGAGAGATCTTTTAAAAGAAAAAACTGGACACTTTTGCACATCATATTATTACACCGTATTATTTAAGGAAATTTCAGTTGTATGAAAAAATTAACAAACTCTTATTTAATATTCACTTTCAAAGTATTAAAACTAAAAAATAAAATAAAAATCTTATTTAATAATCACTTTCAAAATAATTTTAAAATTAAAAAATAAAATAAAAATAACTATGTTACTATGAGCATAAATAACAATTAGTAAAAAATATAAGAATTAAAAGTTGACAAATTCTTATGCTGAAAAAATTATAAATAAAATGACTGAAATATCACTTTTTTAACATTTCTTCTTGATATTTCGGTGACAAACACCACTCTTTTGTTTAAAATCTTCAGACCTTTTTTTAGATAATGACTTGGTGAAAATGTCATCAAGATCTTTAGATGTATAGTGATCAAGCAACACTTCTTTCTATTGTTGAACTTCTTTGTTGAACTCTCTAATAAAATGGAACTTGATCATGATGTCCTTAGCGTGACTCTGGAACACTAGATTTTTTATATTGAAACCGCTAAATTATTATCACACATAATCTTTGTAGATTCTATTTGTTTACACTCCAAGTTTTCCAACATCTTTCTTATCCAAATAATTTGATTCACAGCAGAGGCAGTTGCAATATACTGAACCTCTGCAATTGATTGAGTTGTACGTTCTTGTTTTCTTAAACACTAACTAAAAAAACCAAGTTTCCAAAGAGAACATATATCCAAAGGTGCTTTTTGAATCATCTACACAACCACTATTAGTGTAGCCAACCAACTTTAAAGTCTCTTTTGTAGATTTTGAAAAGAAAATTTCAAGTGTGTTGGTTCACTTTATGTATCTCAATACTCTTTTAGCATCTGTGAAATGAGTTTCTCTAAAAAATGTATGAATCTAGATAGTAAACTTATAACAAATAAAATGTTAGGCATGCTTGCAATGAGGTATAGAAAATTGTCAACCAAGCTTCTGTACATGTTCTCATCCATCTTTTCAGATGATTCATCCTTACCAAGCTTCAAAGTTGTAGAAATTGGAGTGCTGGCAGATTCGCAATCCTGCTTTCGAACCGTTTAAAATCTCAGAAATATACTTTTGCTGGCTTACAAAAGTTTCATCACCTGACTGCAGCACTTCTATGCTAAGAAAGTATTATATTCCAAAATCAGTCTTCTCAAATACTTTTTTCATCTCACCTTTGAACTTTTGGATTAGTTCAATATTACTGTCACAAGCATGTCATCAACATAAATTTCACATTGTTTCACTTTGACTTCTGTTGAAACCAAGTTGGATGAGATGATTGTCCATTCTTTAATACCAAGTCCTTGAGGCTTATTTTAAACCATATAAGGCCTTCTTCAGGAGATAGACTTCATCTTCTTATCAGGAATTAAAACACCATCAGGCTGCTCTATATAAATCTCTTCAGCAAGTAAACCATTCAAAAATGTTGATTTTACATCAAGCTGATGAATTTTTCAAGAATTATAAGCAGAAAATGCAAGAAGAAGCTTGATTGTATCATACCTTGCTATTGGAACAAAATTTTTCTATAGTCCACATCATATTGTTGTGCATAACTTTTCACCACCAGTCTAGCTTTGTATTTGCAAATTAAGCTATATGGATTGAGCTTTGTCTTTAAGACCTATTTTACACAATCACCTAGCGATTCACAGGCCTATCAACAAGCTGCCTTGGTCCATTCTTGTTGTTCATGTCTAATTCAACTTGCATGACTTTCTTCCATTCTTGAGAATCTTGAGCTTCAACATAACTTGTTGGTTATGAAATAACCAAGGTATATCTTTGATAGATGCCTTCCAAGGATCTAGTGCCCTTTATTGGTTTGTCATCCACATGTTCGTCTTCTACAAGTTGAGGTTGATCTTTCGGAAAAAATCAAAATAAATATTTTTTTTTCAATTTTGAGTTGTTGTTTCATCAATTTTCACTTCTCTGCTTAAGATTATATTTTTTGTTTTTAAACAAAAAATCCTGTAGCCTTTAGACGATGAACTATAGCCCATGAAAATACCTTTCTAAGCCTTGTTGTCTAGCTTACTCCTCTTTGTTGTAACATCTGAAAAAAAAAACAAATATATCCAAAGATTTCGAGATGATGTACTGATGGTTTGATGTCGTTCAAAGCTTTATAGAGAGTTTTGTCTTGCAAGCCTTTTGTGGGGAGTCTATTCAAAAAATATACAGAGGTATTAGCAACCTTCACCCATAACTGATTTGGTATCCAAGAGGCATCGAGCCATGTCCATAACAATCCTATATTTTTTTTTCAGACATGTCATTTTGATGTGGTATGTAGGGTAGAGTAAACTAATGTTTAATGCCTACACTCTTACAAAACTCAACAAATTGATCAGAAGTGTATTATCTACCATTGTCAAACCTTAAACTTTAATTTTTAGGTTACATTGATTCTCAACTAAAGCTTTAAATTGTTTAAAAACAAGAAAAACTTCACTCAAATTTAATAAAATATACCCAACACATCCTAGTACAATCATCAATAAAAACGAAAAAATATTTGTTACCATTCAAGGATTCTATTTTCATAGGGTCACATACATAGGTGTGAATAGGTTGAAGCTTTTGGTCGACTATCCATACTTGATTCTTTGAAAATTGTAGTTTTGTTTGCTTTCCTTGTTGACAGGTCTCACAAATTTTAGATTCATGAGAAATTTTAGATAAATCTTCCACCAAATCCTTCTCATTCATCTCTACAATGCTTCTCTGATTGAAGTGGCAAGTCTTTTGTGCCACAAATTTGTAATTATCTCTGAAACACTTGAATAAGCCTGCTCAGTTCTTTCTCCCAATCAGCTGCAAAAGTTTTGTTCATTTTAACACAAAATAATTCTACACTATAGGAATAAAAAATGATACACTTGCGATCTTTGAACAATAGTGAATAACATTTCTCAAGCATTTGTCCAACACTTAATAGATTTTTGGCTAATATTAAGAATATATAAAACATTATGGATAACTTTAATACCTGAGGTGAGGTTATTAATACAACGACTGAACATTTTCCTTTGATATCCAGAAACTCACAATTTTCAAACTTTACCCTGGTTTTATGTGAAACACCCAAGCTTTCGAATATGTTAGCATCTTTGCAGAAGTGATGTGTGCAACCACTATCAGCTAGCCAAGTATCTGAGGAGTCATTTGTTGAGAAGCAAGAGACTGCAAAATGTTGTTCCTCCCGTGGGCATCAACACCTTCAGCCAATTGTGCTTGCTTGGAAGCTTTGTTTCTAGATTTGCAAACTTTGGATATATGTCTTAGTTGTTTGCAATCTAGCATCAAGCCTCCACTAGCAATACTTCTTCATGTGTATTGTGTTTTACAGTGCTTGCAAATGACTTCTTATCACCTTCATTCTTAGTCTTATACTTTTGGCTAGATTGTTATTTTTCTTTACCAAATTTTCACTTTTTACACAAAAAGTCCTTTAGTGACCTTTCATGTCTCATAGATCTTTTTTGTTCTAGTACAAATCTTCTTTGTTCTAGTGTTTAGGGAGCACTCATCAGCTCTCCTAAGAAGATAGTGTTTAAATCCTTGGATTCTTCAAGAGATAAGATTTTGGATTCAAACTTCTCAAGAAGAATAACAAAAACTTTCTCTACGATCCTTTTATCTGAAAAATCATCACCAAGCAGTCTAATGTTATTAACAATTAAGGAGATCCGATCGACATACTTTCTAATTGTTTCATTCTCCTCATTTCAGAATCAACACCTGCATTTGGCGTATTTTATCACTACCTTCATATTCTTCTTCCAATATGTGTCACACCTCCTTTGATGTTTGACAAGCTATGTAAAACAAACAATCTGCCACATAATTTTGTATCAGTGACTTGGCCTTGAGTTGTTTTACTATAGTAGGATTAGTTAGTAATGAAATTATTAGTTTGTCTTCAACCACAGTTCGCCAAAGATCATATGCTTCTAAAAAACCTTGCATCTTTACTAACCAAATGTGATAATTTTCACTAGTAAAGATGAAAGGTGAATTCAAAGGAAGTTGGTAGATGTCATGGAAATTGGTAGATATCATGTCTTTTATAGTATAAAAAAGAAAGATGAGAAATGATCAACTATGACTCTTGATACTACTATTAAAACAGAATCGATAAAAGTGAGATTTTTTGAATGGAAAACTGCACACTTATGCCCATCATGTTATTTAACATACATTAAAAAAAACTAACAAACTCTTACTTATTAGCCACTCTCAAAGTGGTTTAAAACTAACTGAAAAAATAAAATAAAATAAAAATAACTATGTCACTATAACCATAAATAACAGGTAGTAAAAAATATAAATTAAATATTAACAAAATTTGTGCTAGAAAACAACAAATAAAGTGAATGAAATACACTTTTCTAACAAGATCATGATAAAATCTATCATGGGGAGAAAGCAACTAAGACTCTGCCTCCTATTTATGCCATAAGACAAAATGGACTTAAAGAGCGGACACAAACATGGGCGTGTGCATACGAGGATCCAATCCCATGAAGAGCGGACAAAGGCCGTGTACATACTACGAGGATCCAATCCCATAAAAAAAGTGGACAAAGGGTGTGCATCATTTATGGAACAGATGGAGGAACTCTTCACGGAAATCACATGTTCTTGTATACTGTCCCATTGGTCAAACAATGGAAAAGGGCACCAGTTCCTTCAGTACATCTCAATTATATTTGTGTCAAGTGTTTGTTGGTCTATGATAGCAAGTGACATATCTTCCAATTATGTTCTTCATAGGAAGTGGTCCCCTATTCATCATCACAGACGGTAAGGTTCAAGATTAACAGGAGGTAAAAGATACTAATACTAAGTTCATATCAAGATATCCAAATAGAATACACAAAAAAATGTGTCACATTTATGTATACACCAAAAACTCAATAGAAGAGCTGACGTAAAAATTCATCTAGAAAACAGATTAATCATATTATACACCAAAACATTCATATAATCACACCTCTCCCAAAAGGTTAAAATTAATAGAACAGGAAAGAATAAAAAGTCAGTAACATGCGGCAGTAGTTACTTACCACACATGAGAATCATAACTATTATTACGATTATCCCCTAGCACATAAACATGACCTTTGGGTACAGTCTGCAAGGACCCAAGTTGAACGAGGAGGAAAAGAAAAATATGCATCAATAAAGAAATAAATATAGAATTAAATCAATCATTTGAGTCCACAGAACAAAAAAGAGATAAGCAAAACAGATGAAGGTAAAGGGTTCATACTTAATCAGCTATCATGGACCTTTTAAGTTAACCCAGAAAGCTTTCATGTTCACAATTGTCTATTGGAATACGACTCTTGAAAGTACCAATAAGGTAAATAGTATATATAAAATAGTAATAATAAATAAAATTACTAGTTTTCAAATAAATATAATAAATAAAATAACAACTACCTTAGTAATATATTCATAATTGAGCTGTTTGTAAACTAATAAAATGAAGCCTATCATGAGCTTGATTATTTTAAATTGTCCTGCCTAAGTTTAATGAATTGAGCTTGATCTGATTGCCAATTTCTACAGTATCGTGTTCATTAATGTGATGAGTGACCAATTCATAATTGTTGAATGTAAAATAAAATGAAAAAGGACTGTAACAACGAAGAGGGATCTCACAGTTAATGGGATTGTGTATGCTGGTGGTTGTGCTATGAAATTTTCCTGCTGAGCAACACCATTAAGGTAGAGTACCCCATGATGAACCTGCAAGGTGACGGAAGATTCAAGTGAGAAAGACTTAATGCTATTTTCCTATGCTCATACAACATACTGTTACTAATTGTCAGGACATAAACATATTATTTCAATTAATGTATTACCAATGGTTGTCATAAGATAGACTAGATCACTAAAACAAATAATAACAAACAAAACAAAGCCTCAGTTTCAAAGATAGTATATTTACAAATCAATTTTTCATGCCCATTAATCTTCAGTGGATATGTTTGCTCGTAATTTTGGCTTATGAACTTCCAAAGTAGATACACAACGTCAGTATAGTGCAAATAGAAAGGAAGTTTCTAGAAGATTTATACCTCAACAGCGTCTCCTGCTTTTGCTACAATTCTCTTAATAAAAACAGTTTCTGTGTTTTCTCCATATAACTACATAACAGAAAGCGAATCATGCAATTGAATTGGAGATCTGCAAGTAGGCTACGGATTCTATACCATTGCAACAACATACCTGCGTTGGATCCCTAAATGTTACAATATCATGTATAGAAGGATTCTTGATATAATATGAAGCCTGGGGACGATAAAAGATAATTAAAATTCAAAAATTAGAATTGAGGGAAAAAGTAGAAAAATAGAGATAAGAATTGATCCCATTTGTGAATATTGTGCACCTTTTCCACAATAATTCGATCACCAACACGAAGGGTAGGGAACATGGAAGAGGAGGGTATGAAGCGAAGCTCGGAGAAGGTGGACCAGAGAAGTCCGACGACCAAAAGCCTGAGGAATCCGTCAAGACCCGGCCATCGAAGGAAGCCCCAACTCTGACATGGCATCCATCGCAGTGCAGGATAACTTGTTACAAAGTTGTACATTGCAGAAGGCCTCAATAAGCTCATCATGCAAAACTACATCCATACAGAAAAAAATAATAATAATTGAATGAACGAAGAATTAAACTTGTGGTTCGATTAAAGTAAACTGAAAACATAGAGGAAGGTCGAAAATACCAGAAGTTGAAAGAGGAGCAGAATCTGAAAAAAGCCTGAGCTTGTGTGTTTGGACTGAGAGATATATTTATAGTGGAATTGAACACTTGATGCTTAGGGACTAAGTTTCAATGGACAAACGCGTTTTCTTTCAAAAATAATTTGTCCTTATTTTTCAACCCACAAAAACAAACTTGTCTTTTCTTCAACACACAGGCAAGAAACTATACTTTACTAGTGGATTTATGTGCGCAATCTTTTACTTAGAACACTTCTTCCAAATCTAATCTACCATAAGCACCTTGGTTATTTGAAGCATTATAAGTGGTTTGAGGACAAAATAATAAATTGTAAAAGTTCTCATTGTTCACAAACACGTTTAATCAATTAACTCATCAAATCAATTTGTAAGGAAATTATTATTTTTTATTTATATAATATAAATTGGTTTTATCTTTAATTAATGTAGAACCTTTAGTAAATGCTTTATATTAAAATATTAATATTTCATTATATTAATTAAAGATAAAATTAAGTAAGGATAATCTAATTTTGTGAAAATAAATTATGAAAATATATTTGGTTGAGTTCAAGAGCGGTGAATTGAACTTTAAAAGGTTTTGCTTTTGAAATCACTTAGAAGAAACTATTTTAGAAACTGAAAATCTTTAATGAATCACAATGATAAAAGATATAGGATGCAGTAGAAAATAAATTGATTTCAAACACGAATAAAATGATTTATTTTTGTGACAAAACAAGCAAGTTATTGATTACACCAATATACTTATCAACATATGGTAGAGATGAAACCTTGCAATTAAAATTGACAGAATGCAGTATATACAAATAGAAATACAATAATCTTCAACAAGATAAACAAAGTTATCAAAATTAATACACAATTTGAGAATCAATGCATATAACAATCAAAGTACTCACATAAAGGCACTATTCAAAAATTGCAGTTTGAACCAATACTGAAATTTCAGCAAGTATAGTTTTATAGCAGCAACCAGATTAGAATAAAATCAGAACCAATTAGGCAAACAGTTCAGATTAAATCTCAAAACCGAATTAAGAAAAACCAGGTATATGACAGTCAACAATCACTGAAACAATATGTAATAAAAATGCTTGGATCTTTAACAAGAATAGGCACAAATAAGATTCAAATATAACAGTTAAAAGACTTCTAAAACACACGACAAATTCAAAGAGATGGCTAGTATGTAATTAAGCAAAAGACTCAATGTACTTAAGCTAAAAAGTTTGTACTAAACCAGATTTAAAAACACCACAAAAACCAGCAGTTCAGGTTCAAGAATCATGTAAAAAAGTTTGTCTATTATGTGAATAATCACTTGATCAAACCAGGCACAGGAATTACACAATTTTAGTGTTCTGATATGTTATTAAAGAGCAACACAGATTCTGCAGAGAAATCACAAATCAATGTACAATTTGATAAATTTCTATAGAGTTACAAACAGAACACTGCAATTGAGAAAATAAACAAAAATTCAATATGACAAGTGCATTACAGATCAAGAATAGAGAGAAGGGTCAAGAAAGAGAGATACAATTAATTTTATACTGGTTCACCCTTCGTTAAGGACTACGTCCAGTGTTCTTTGTCCCACTAGCAAAAAATATTTTTACTAAATCAATCAAATGTACAATTACAATTAATCAAATAGTTCTCACTCCCCTTAAGAATCAAAAACACTACTGAATTATTGAAACTATGCCCTACAGCCCCAATCAATTCAGCAACAACACAAGGCTAAATCCTATAGGCCACACTCAATGTAATTGTTCAAGAATTTTACAAAATTACAATGAACACAAGATAAATCTTGAATCAGGTTCAATAAAGGTTGAGAAAAACTTCCTGATTAGCACAGCAAGAGAGGTCTGTACACAGTCTTAAAGAGATCTAAAGAGATCCAATAACACAGTACTTTTGGTCAACATTGATTCTTCAAGTAAAAGCCCCTCTCAAATGATCAAGAAAAATTCTAGGTTTTTTCAAAATGATTTTCTCAAGATGATTTTCTCACAATAGTTATCAATTGGTTCTTAATTTTTTATGTCTATGGCACACATTAGAAAACCCACTGTTTTTTATAATAGAAAAACTCAAACTAGATTTTTAAAAGATAGTTATTCATTAAGTGGTACAAATAAATTAATTTTACTAATCCTGGAATTAGTTTATTTTTGTCCAATACTTTATTTTCCAAAGCTATTTTTAACCAAAGTTTTATCTTATACTTTATAGTTCGGTTTAATCATTTTAAACCATGTGCTATGAATTTTTCCTCATAATATATATGTATAGGTTATCTTTCACTACCAATCACACTCACTCACTTTTAGACAAATCCTAAGACAGACTTCTAACTTCTTACTTGCTTGACTTCTTCAAATCTTTTAATCTTGTGAGAATACTAACAAATTATACTAAATTAATTATTTAATATAATATTTAAATTTATGTTAATGACATAAATATTAAAAATCTTATATTAATTAAAAATAAAAATAATATAAATATATATAAATGAAATTAATTCTGATCTTACAAGTGAATTACGCTTAAATTATTATTTTAGTATGGTACTTAAATGATACTATAACAAAACAATGCCTTTCTAGTAATTGAAATATTGTTCTGGTATTTTCTTTTGTTCCAGGAATTATAAATAATTCTTTCTTAATCCAGATCTTTTAAGAAATTTATTTTTAATGTATATAGAAACGATTGTTTAATCTATTTTGTCACATAGTAATTTGTAGATTACAACTTTAATTTCGAAAAACATTTTTTTATGCAATAGTAATAAGAATAGTTAATATTATTTATAAGATATATACGCATTGGGGAAAACAATTAAATATTTTTAAAGAATTTCATATCATATATATATATATATATATATATATATATATATTGTGTATTAAAAATTATATAAATTTTAAATTGTAACTATCATAAAATTTTTAGTGTCTTAAAAAATTGGAGGCATGATCCGTGACTCTGATTCTAGGAAATTCAAATTCCAATATTCATTCCTAACTAAATATGTCTGAACTTAAGACAGCAATAACTAAACCTTATCTATACACTATACACAAGTGTCCAATCTCCCTCAAAATTAGTGTTTGGTACAACGTTTCACAATTTAGTTCCACAGCCTTCTTGACCACTTTATACTCTCCTCAAATTCAGCAACTGTCCTCACAGCTCCATCAATATTAATTTTTAATATAATTTTGATGTTTAAAAAATTTTAGTTTTTTTAATTATTATTCACTATCTCGATTTATCATATGTTGTTCCAAGCTTTTTATTTTTAATTTAAAAGAAAAATAAAGTTTATATTTAGTTTTTATCCTAAACCCTAAACTTCTGTCATAGTGTATTGAACTATTATATTGTCTTTGAAGAAAACTAAATAATGTGACTCTTTTTTACTTTAATGGGTGAAGTGGTTTTATCTGGTGCTTATTCCTTAGCATGGCTTTTAATTTGAGGATATTTTTTAACATTTACAATGCTTTTAAATGTGATTAATTTTTGTAATTAATTTTTTTTTATCAAAATATTGATGTGATGTTTAAATTGTTAGACTTTTGAAATTAGTAAAAATATGATTACGTATCCAATTTCAACTCCTACTTCCATTTGTCATTCTTTTCTTTTTGATAAGTTGATTTTTACGTTGTCGAAAAAAATATCACCTGAAGGTAAAAAGATAAAAAATAAAACGAGAAGATTAACTAAAATAATGATAACTAGAAGTTGTTGATAAATTTATTCTAAAAATGTAAGCTCTTTTGAAAATTTAGATCAATTAAATGAAAATAGAGAAAATGAGGCTAAGAATGATGGAGTTAATAATGACTTGAGCTAGCTTTGATTAGTCAAAGGCATCTAATAAGATTGAAACTAATGAAGAAAACATGTTTCCCTATTTAAAGGGAAAAAAACGCTAAGGAGTTCAAAAAGTATTTTCTGCAAATATATCATAATGTTAAAAGTCACTCATTCTTATATTCTCTGCTTTCATTTTATTATAGGAAAAAGTAATTAATCTCCACCTTAATTAAAAAAAAGTTAAAAAAATAAAATTGTGGAATAAGTTTTATTTTTTTCATCTTACTTTATTAAATATCTTCGGCTGACGTCACTGCAGACGAAAAACGTGAGCTTAAAAATTAACTTAAGAACAATCAGTGAATATATGGATAATTGAAAAAGAAAAGATAAGGTGGGCCCACTGATATCCTCTTCAAAGGTACTAAACAACACCCATCCCGTTAGTGCTGGACAAACACTGAGTGAGGATGAAGACACACCACTTAGCAATAGTGCTACTGTTAACGTTAAGCTGTACGGCGGAAGAGGACGGTTTCACCACCATCATCTTCACCACCCTCGGCCGAGCCTTCTACGCCTTCGACATCTATTCTCTTCCAATTCAACAACAACCTCTAAACCCTAACCAAGAACTTCAGCTCACCGATGGCCACTCCGTTAATTTCAACGGCCATTTCATTTCCAATACTTCCGCTATCCAACTGCCCACTCGCTCTCCTCCTCAACAACTCGTTTACGTAACGGAGAGAAACGGCTTCCCCACCATTTACTACGACGCCGTTTATACTTCCACAACCACAGCCACTCAAGAATCTATTACCACAGACAGAATCCAAATCCCTCTATTACCGACCAGGCCCACCGACGCTTCTCAAATATCCATGAAAGACAAGCCCAGTGTCACCCCCGACGGAGAGTTTTTAATATACGTTTCCACACACGAGGATCCGGGTGTACCACGGGCCAGTTGGGCCGCAGTCTACTCCACCCATATCCAATCGGGCCTCACCAAGAGACTCACACCCTACGATGTCGCTGATTTCAGCCCAGCCCTCTCCCCTTCCGGCCTCTGGACCGCTGTCGCTTCCTACGGCCCAGCTGGGTGGGCCGGGGAAGTGGAGGATCTCACCACTGACATCTACGTCTTCCTCACTCGAGACGGAACTCACCGAGTCAAAATCGTCGAGCACGGAGGCTGGCCCTCCTGGGTCGACGATCGCACTCTATACTTCCACCGGCGAGGTGACGACCAGTGGTTGAGCATTTACAAAGCGATTATCCCCTCCAATGGTCCCGTTTCCGTTAACACCGTTACCATCGAACGAGTCACCCCACCGGGTCTTCACGCCTTCACACCCGCGACCGCGCCAAACAACAACAATTTCATCGCCGTCGCAACAAGAAGACCAGGCTCAAGCTTTCGTCACATCGAATTATTCAACCTGGTTAATAACGAATTCACGGAGCTGACACGGCTGGTCTCGCCTGGTTCTCACCACCTCAACCCGTTCATCTCACCCGATTCATCCCGTATCGGCTACCACAAGTGCAGAGGAGAACCCAACGCTCAAAGCAGCCCCCAGTTTTTGCTCGAAAACGTTCGAAGCCCCGTCCCCGGTCTTTCTCTATTCCGGTTCACCGGTTCTTTCCCGGTTTTCTCCCCCTCCGGAGACCGCATCGCATATGTTGAGATGCCAGGGGTATACGTGGTGAACCGGGACGGTTCGAATCTGCGTAAGCTTTCCAACGCGATGGCGTTTTCCACCGCTTGGGACCGGGTTCGACCCGGTGTCATATACACTGCGATTGGGGGAACATTCGCCTCAGTGAGCTCGCAGGTTGACATCGTGTCCATTGACGTTGACAACAATAACAGTGTGAAGAAGTTGACCTTGGACGGAATGAACAACGCGTTTCCGTCACCCTCGCCGGACGGGAAATGGATCGTGTTTCGGTCGGGTCGGTCGGGTTATAAGAATCTTTACATAATGGACGCTGTTGATGGAGAGAGAAAGGGGCTTCGAAGATTGACGGAGGGTCCGTGGACTGACACGATGTGCAACTGGTCACCGGATGGGGAGTGGATCGCTTTCGCGTCGGACCGGCATGCACCGGGAACCGGTAGTTTCGAGTTGTACTTGATCCACCCGGACGGAAGTGGGCTGAGGAAGGTGATTGAGAGCGGGTTGCGTGGGAGGACGAACCACCCGTATTTTAGCCCCGATGGGAAGAGCTTAACGTTTACTTCGGACTATGCGGGTATATCCGCTGAGCCAATCTCGAACCCGCATCACTACCAGCCCTATGGTGAAATATTCAGGGTTAGATTGGACGGGTCGGGTATTGAGAGACTGACCCATAACTCCTACGAGGATGGAACACCTGCTTGGTCGCCCAAGTATATACCGCTGGTGAATGTTGAGAGGCCTAAGGGAGGACCCTACTGTTCCTTCGAAGATTGTCATTGGCTCAAAATAATGCCAAATTCCTCAGCCTTCAGCTCTGCTATGTAATGCACTCGCTATGTAATGCACTCTCTTATAAACCCTTGTACCCCACCACGTTAGATGTAGCTTCACTTTTCGTCAAACTTGTAAGGCAATAAATAAATAAATAACTGCACTTACGCCCTTATTTGCTTCCCCTTTTCTCATTGTCCATTGCTTCAGCTATTACAGGTAACCAACACCACAACAAAACATCTCAAAATTCTAAAAACAATTAACAAATAATTTTTCTGAACAAATCGTAATATATTTAGCATATAGGTAGCTATTTTCTGTTTTTCTCAGATGCTCGAACGCCACTTTGTTCGCATTTGAGCACGTTTCTGGTTTTTCTGTTCCGTGCTATATATATATAGTGTAGCTATTTTGCTTCGCTTTATACCTTTTCGCGTTCTTGCATTAACTAATATGCTTGTTTTCAGTCTTTTACATGAATTACAAAATATGTGAAGATGTTTTCTACGAAAGTTTTTTAGATTTGTTTAAGTTCTTCTAAGATTATATCTAATCTCTTCATTTGTAGAGCTTTGTCACGCCTTTCTGGCTTTTCTTTTCGTAATCGTTTTTACTTCATTCTTGCCTTTCTTTAGAGTTCCGATAGTTAGACACTATCACATTAACTATTTGGCAATTTTACTTCACAGTCACACACCGGTAGTTAGTAATAAAAATATTTTTTGATGGGAGGTGTTGGTTGTATTAAAGAATTATTTTTTTAGGGTTTAAGGGTATTTAAGGTGAAATAAAGATGAATTTAGATTATTTTTTAGTGCTTTGGAGTAGTGATTAGTCATTGGGTTTCAGTTCTCTAGTGGAGCGTGGTATATTTTGATTTGCAGTGAAGTAAGGTGGTTCGTGAGTGGTTTTCATTTTGGATAGCACATAGTCTTGATTTTTCCTTGATTGTTCTATGTAAAGGGTTCCTTTGCTTGTTATTCACTTTTTTAGTTGTTTGGGTGTGAACATATTTTGGTTTGTGTTGAATGAAAAGGGTAAAAGTTTAGTTCTTAGAGTTTATTGTGGTGAGTGAAAAGGGTAAAGGTCTCATGTAAAAGATTTGATTTCATTATGCACAAAATAGGAAAATACAACTTTGCCTTCTACCATGTAACGAAGGTCTGCCATAGAGAAATATAATTTTTATAAATTGAACACATATATTGAACAAATAATTAAGGGATAATGTAAGTTATAATTAAGGGTGTGTTATGATGCTTGCACATGATCTACGGCTAATTGTTTCTGATGAATGGAGAGAGAGTCTCCACGCCCCCGCAAGATAGACGAGGGAGACCGAACACCAATCTTGTTTAGAAGAAATACATGACGAGAGTGAGACAGAGGCTTGATAAGTAGATCAGCTAGTTGATGACTTGTTGGCACATGAGACACTTGAAGTTCCTTATAAGCAACCAAGTCGCGAACAAAATGATAGTTAATGGCAAGATGTTTCATGCAAGTGTGGAACATAGGATTGGCACAAAGGTAGATAACTCATATATTATCATAAAACAATTGTGACGTCTTGATGATTGGATGACCAAGCTCCTTTAATAGTTTTCATAACCACAACAATTCAGTGGTGGTCGTTGCTATAGTTTGACATTCAACCTCCGTTGAAGATTTAGCAACAATGGATTGTTTCTTAGAGGACCAAGAGATGACATTGGTCCCCATATAAATAAGATAGGCAGCAGTAGACTTACAGTCATGAGTATCTTCAGCCCAATCAAAATCACAAAATGTTGTGAGAGAGAGATTTGTGGCACGAGAGAGGTGAAGACCAAGGTCAAGCGTCCCCTTGAGATAGTGAAGCAGACGCTTGACAACTTTCATGTGAATTCAGTGGGAGCTTGCATGTACTGTGATAGTTTACTCATTGAGAAAGAAACATATGGGCAAGTGAGCTACAAATAGTGTAGGAAACCAATAATATGACAGAACTCCTAGATATCACATGAGGGAGCATCAGACATTGGAGTCAAATCACATGAAGTAGAAAGATGGGTGGAGACAGGCTTTGCATCTTGCATATTGGTATAAATCAATAGCTCACGTATATAGTGCTGTTGTGAAAGAAACAAACCGTGAGATGTAGGGAGGATTTCCTTACGAAGAAAATGATGAGGAGACCCGAGATCCTTTAAAGCGAACTTCAATGCAAGGGTAGTCTTGAATGCATTCAGAAATGAGTCGTTATTGCTAATGAGTAGTAAATCATCTACATAAGCAAGAAAGTATGCAACAACACCATCCTGATTGTATATAAATAAAGAAGTGTCAAATTGAGAATTAAGAAATCCATATGTAATAAGAAAATCCTTTAGAGCATTATACCAAACACGAGGTGCTTGCTTGGGACCGTACAACGCTTTGTGAAGCTTGCATACATAATCTGGAAAGTAAGAGTTTACAAAACCTGGTGGTTGAGACATATAAATATCCTCCAAGATACTACCATGAAGAAATACATTATTAACATCCATTTGACATAAAGGTCAACCATTAGAGAGGGCAATGCAGAGAACCAACTTGATAGTCTAAGGCTTAATGATTAGACTAAAGGTTTTAGTATAGTCAATACCAGGATGTTGATGAAACCCTTTGGCAACAAGATAAGCTTTATATCGAGTTATAGAGCTATCGGGATCTAACTTTAGGTGAAAAACCCACTTATTACCAATAATGTTGAACTGTGGTTGCTTAAAGATAAGGGACCGTGTACCATTGGCAAGTAATGCATTGAATTCTTCTAACATTGCTTGCCTCCACTCAGAATGTTTCAAAGTCTGAGAAAGACAAGAAGGTTCAATTTGATCGAATAAAGGAAATTTGGTGGCTAGGTGAAGTTGTTTGGGTTTAGAGATATCATTTTTAGATCTTGTGACTATTGGGTGGGACGGTTGATTTAGTCCAAGCGAGCACGAGGATAGGTTTATGTGCGTGGAAGAATATTAACCCAAAGCGTACAAGATATCATGATTGGGTGGAGGAGAGGATTCAGTGGAATTTGGTAACATATGAGGAGAGAATGAGGTATGTGGTGATGTTGGCCTTGATATAGGAGAAGATAAGTTTTGAGATTTGGTAGGTAAAGAGGAGGCAGTGAAGGTGGAATTTGAATTTTGAGATATGGATGTTGGAATGATTTGTATATAGTTTGATGGTGTGGGGCCAAATGGTTGTATATATGTAGGGATGGATGTTGAAAAGGGAGAAGACGTAGTTTTAAGTGCAGAAAAATAAGAAAAAATATTTTCTACAAAGTGCACATTAGAAAACTAATTAAGTTCAAAAAATGTGTTTATAGGAAATAATCAATACATAAAAAAAATATCATTAAACAACATGATTTATGCATAAATGAATTTTATATCAAATTTATGTGATAATATATATATATATATATATATATATATATATATATATATATATATATCATTTTCAGAAGTATACAATACAATAAATCTGTATTATAAATCATAAAAATCAATAGAGATATTAGTATATGATTTATTAAATAAAATATCAATGGATTTAAATCAATAATAAAATGAACTATTCTCCTTTTTTATATTAAATCAATTGAAACTATAAATAGTATCCATTAGTATTCACACTAATACAGTAAACCAACTAAATAGGAAACTCAACTTATTAAATCTATTATTAATTAATCTTATTGTCTCATATTATATTCATAGACAGTGTAACTTTTTAGAAGTACCAAAATAAGTTTGTTGACATAGAATTTTTTTTTTTTATATATATTCCGTTATATAATAATTTAATTTAATTATAGTATAACCAAATTGTCTTTTTATTCTTAAGAAAAAGATTTAATTATCATTAAAAGATAATTTATTTTAGATTGGATATTCTTAATGAAGTAATAATATTACAATATTAATTTATAAGTATTTAAATATCTTACGTAAATATAAATAACTAAATTTTATTTTAATAGAAGAAAGAGAGATGTTTTAGTTATCTTATTATAAAAATATATATTACTTATTATAATTATATATAATAATAACTATTATTATATCATAAAATAAATTCTATAATCATAACTATAACAATAATGTTATAAATTATAAATAAATAACAACCACAATATTTTAGGGATTTAGTTATGTTTAAGGGTTATTTCAATTTATAAGTTGATGGTGTAGCAAGAATTGACACAATTTTTTGCTAACAATGATTGTCAGTTTGATCAAAATATATTTTTAAAGAAAAATAAGCAACTTTTGCGACTGATTATTTTTAAAGAAAAATAGTTAGATAATATAAAATCTTGACATTAAATTAAAAATGAAAAATTATTTTTTATGAATAATGTGGAATTTAAAGTAATTTATTTTAAAATGAAAATTCATTATAATAAAATTAAGTATGGAATGCCTGAATCCCAATGGAAGTAATCAAAGTAATTTTAGAACTAGTTAACTTAATGTGAAAGCTACGACCATGGTTTTAAACAAATAAAATTTTGGATATGATATATTAAAAGTTTAATTTGCATTATTGGAGTTAAATGTGTAAAAAAGTTGGGGAAAAGTGAAGATTGAGAAGATGTATTTGAAATTCAAACCTTTCTCATTTCTCTGTCTCCTCATTCACTCTTTATCTTTCATTCTCATTTTTTACATTTTATTTTATTTTCATGCTTGATCTTCTCTCTCTCCAAACTGCATTTTCTCTGCGAAATTGATATGCAAGATGGTGAAAGTTAAGTTATAGCATCCAAATCGAGTAAGTCAGTCAATACTCCAACAAGGACAAGGGATAAGTTCAGCCATAAGATTAAATTATAACTCCTCCTTTTATTCACATGGAGAATGTTGAGAGACCCACATTGTTATTGGTTAAACTAAATATCCAACAAGACACGTGTGTGTCTCTGTCTCACTCTGCTCTCGAATGAGATATGGCAACAATAAAAAAAATTGAAATTACTTCATTGCTGTTTCTAACTCACTGCAGCAAGCTTTCAAAGGCTTAATATTATCTTTGGATTACACAGCAAACTTTGATGGCATGTTTAAAAAACAGTTAAAATTGGCTTAGTAGGTTTAAAGTGAGCAGTGCTACTAACCAAATCTTTTGACTACATATTCTCTTCCAGTTGGGAAGAAAAAAAAGAAAAAGTCAAGAGAATTTCAGTCTTAGAGAAACTCACTGGGGCAAACGCTAGTCTATATAAATTGCTTATGGGGATTTCTTACATACTTACCTATCAATAAAACTAACATCCATATATAAAGAGATGTCTGTCCCTCATAGTTGAAGATTATTGCGGAGGTACGCTTTATCTATTTTCAATCAAGGTTCTCTTGTCTCATAATTTGGGTTACTAAAAAAAGGTTGGTAATTATCCATAAATTTATAGAGATTGACTCAAAATGCATACTCAACCAGGTGATACACCTAGTAAATTGAACAAAATTTAAGCATCTCATTTAGCCATTAATGATGCTACTGAAGCTGTAGCTAATAATACAAGTTGCTACTTCAAGCATTTGATATTCTTTTTTTTTTTTTTTTTTTTTTTTATTTTT
>Ga0209489_101888_pt1 | contig 43027 bp, 18 predicted proteins | sample SiratrowhiteBW_FD_187527 | JGI IMG/M metagenome (GOLD analysis project Ga0209489, IMG submission 187527) | Root nodule microbial communities of legume samples collected from California, USA - Siratro white BW (SPAdes) (version 2) | ecosystem: Host-associated > Plants > Roots > Nodule | place... | reverse complement strand
TATATATATATATATATATATATATATATATATATATATATATATATATATATATATATATATATATATTTGTATATTTATATATTTATATATTTATTGTATATGTTTAGATTTATATTTTTGAATTATTATAAGCTTTATGATGGATTTATAGTATAACGGGTAGTTATTTTTATGGTGTTATAATTTTAATTTTGTGTAATTAATTTTTTGTATTCTTTTGGTAATTACTATTATAGATATTAAATTGGTATACATTTCAATAAGCAAAGTATTGTATTTTATCTATAAAAATACTTATCCTCATCTTATTTTATTTCAAAAAAACATTAATAATTGTTTCCACATGCCTCACTCTTCTTACCATAAAAGAATGTATTCCTCTCCAATTGTTCCATCAAAAGAATATTTTTTCTTCCTACACTTCCATTATTACTAAATTCACCTCCATACTAATGGAAAAAACCAAAATATCCTGCCTCACTGCACCATACCATTGTCGCCATCACTGCTGTACCTCTTTTGTCCACTGCAACGTTCTCAACTGTAGTGAGAGGAAGAAGAAGAGGGAAAGTTCTCATGGAAAGTTTGTTCTGAAGATTTTATTGTGAAAATCCTGTTTTAAAAATCATGTTATGAAAATTTCAGAAAAGTTATTCCAAAAGATTTTTAGAAAGCATATAATCCAAAAGTCACTTTTACAACAGATAAAATGGACATATTATTAGAAATTATGGGGCTTCAGAAAGTAAAAGCCCAGAAGATGTTCTCCACACTTTGCTCCTAGTCGTTAGGACATCGAAGAAAATGCATTATTTGAGTATATGATTCAATGCGAAGTAGGGATAAAATCTTATATTTTTTGTTTTGTGGAAGATTTTTATTTTAAGTAGAGAGATTTTATATGGTTCGTTAACTATACATGTTAATAGATCTATTTTATTTATTTAATTGTAGTCTTATTTTTCCAATATTTCGAATTATTTTTTATTCAAATAATATGTTATCTGTGTGTGCACACTATTGAGTGGAGAAAATAAATGAATTGATGTAGTTAAATGGTCCAATAATTGGGTGAGTAAATAAGGATTTGGTTTGAAAGAAAAAAGACAAAAAGAAGAGAGAAATAGAATTAACTAATTAATGATGGTGTATTATTATCCACTAATGGTAACGTGTTCATCCAGAGTATAAAGTACATTGAATTGAATTGAATAGTTCCTCCTATTCTGGTAGTACACACAACAAAAATTCAGCTGCTACATCACTGTCACCTAAATTCAATCATTAATACCTTCTGTTGTTGTGTGTGTATGTAATTAAAAATCTATAATTAAAAAATTATAGGTTTTATATTTCTTCTTTCCTTCAACATTCTTTGTATCAGATAAAAGTGGAAGAAGATAAAAAATTAAAAAAATCCTATAATTATTGATCTTCATTGTTTTTAGGTTCATCATTAAATAAGGGAGATGATAAGAAATAGAAGATACAAATCAAGAATACTTTATTAAAATCTTATTTAGTTATTAAGGGGTAAATAGCTTCACTTCAAGAATAATTTGCTTACATAATTACAAAGGAATAATTTTTTGTTAATCAATACATAATTTTCTGTTATTGATACATTATTTTTTTGGTTTTAGACATAATTAGTTTGTTGTTATTTTTGTTTATATAGAAGGTTGCTAGTGAAAACGTTTTTAACTTCAAAATAATTTCGTCCAAAGACCTTAAAATAATTTTGTCTAAAATGACTTTAAAATAATTTTGTTCAGTGACATTTATTCTCTTACCTGTTCAAATTTGATTTTGTTATTTTTTTCATACAATTACCCAAGTATATTCTTCTATTAAAGAAAGGACTTTAATAATTTTCTTTACACATAATAATTATTTATTATTTTCAATTAATTAAATGTAAAAAGTGATTTTTCAAAAATAAAAAGTATAACTTCTATCATCATATTGTTAGTGTGATGTATTTTTCTGTGTTGCTAATAATTAGTATTTGTTGGAAATACATCATTTCAAAAAAATAAATTTATAACGTTGAAAAACTAATATTTTGTATACTTTTATTAATCTTAATATTAATGTTTTCAATTACTTGTTAATCATGCCAGTATCTCCCATATTTTATCCGGTGAATATATTTTTGAGAAACAATTATTTTAGTAATTCTTATTCTTAATATTTTTTAATAATTTGAGAACTGTGCAAAGTTTAATTTTGTTAAAATTATAATAGTTGTCAGAATTTAATTTGAGAAAAATTATTTTTTTGTACTAATATTTTATGATGTAATTTTATTTATCTTATATTTTAATAGAAAATTTATTCAATTTTATGATTTAAAAATTAATTTAAATAATTATGAACTTTTTAAAAATAAAATTAGAAAAATATCATAGGTATTCATAGAAACATAAAGAACGTAAAATAATAAAATGGATTTTCTTTTTAGTAATTATGAATGGCAATCCAGTGTTCTTCTACTGTTGCATTCTGTCATTTCCTACAACATCCTTTTCAGCCCCTCTTATCATAAAAACTAGTATAATTTTAAGACTAATACCAACCGTTCATTCTTCAAGATGCATCGACGGCTACACTCAATGCACCACCGACAGAGAGTTAGTTCATATTGTATGCCAGCGCGTAAGTCATTTTTATATCACTTTATTAATGATATATTATCAAAAAAGGTTATTTAGATATAATTTTAAAATAGTTATTACAAAACTCACCAAATTTTTAATACATTGTAAAAGTATATAATACTTATTACATTAATAAATTTTTGACAGTTCTTAAATAAAAAAACCAAGAGTGTACTTCTCCAAACATTCTTGCAAGAAAAGCTAACACAATAAAACCATTAATTGTTTTTGAAAGCTTAAAGACTTTTTCTGACATTTGAAGAGTGGAAATAGGTATGATATTAACAACATTGATCTTCCCCTTATTTGGTTAATTAGTAGTATTTGGTTAATTAGTATTATTTGGTAATAGTTGTTTTAGAGCATTTAATTTGATGAGAAAAAGAAAGATAAGGAAGAGAAGCAGGTAATGAAAGATTAGTAGTTGGGTTTTATTTGAAGGAAGAGAAAGAAAAGGAAGCTGCAACTAACATTTAAGACCTTTGTCATTCATTCTAATCTGTTTCTTCATCTGTCTCTGATTTCAAAGGGAAAATAAAAAAGGAGTTCGTCTAAGTTCCAAATCTTCAACCACTGAGAGAGAGACACCCCCTCCGACATTTTCTCTATTCTTCAAGCAAACTCCTCGTCTCAGATCTCTTTCTCTCTCTCTAGGGTTTCCCTTTCTCTCTCTGCTATTTATGATCACTCTCTGACGCGCTTCTCTCACCAAATCAGGTGCTTCCGTCTCTTCTCCTTCGTCTCTGGTACGCTTCCGCGATTTCCAATTTTCGATTACAATGCGCCTGCACCGTCGCTCATTCAGATCTTTTTTTGCAGATTGGAAGGATTCCTGTGGTTGGAGATGGTGGTTTCGGGACCAATCACGCCGGGGCAGGTGCGTGCTTACTACTCTCATTGTTTGATTCGGTTGTTCAAATCTCCAAACTGCCACTGCTAAATGGCGTTCACTTCTGTGTCGTAGTTCTGAGTTGCCATTTCTGTGATCTGCTTTGCGTGTTGTGTTGTTTGCAATTTGCATCTGATCGTTAGCAAGTAGCGGGCTGTTCAATTTGATGGAGTGAAAAGTTGAGGGAATTCCTTTTTTAAGTTGGAATGAGCGCAATTGTGAGAGTTTAGTTGCGGAATCCGTGTTTTGTGATCTGAAGCAGTGTGTGATCAGATAAGGCTGCACATGGGGAAAATCTTTGATGACTTTAAGTTGAATGACACTTTGTTTGTCTAAGTACGTTACGTGCAAGCCAGCTGCCATGCTGCTATCTCAAGTTTCAGAATGTTGACGTGGAGTTTAAGAAATTATAAATATAGTTTTTTTTTTTTGTTGAAGAATATGTTTGTGATTAGTGACTCAATTTTGCTAAATTGTGCTGTGACGGACCTCTTTTCCAGCTTCTGATCATTGTCGAGAATTACGATATTTAAGCTAATATTTTGGATGTCACTTTTTTGATGGAGCTTGGCTTTATGTTTTCAGGTGTCTTTCTTGCTGGGGGTAATTCCAGTTTTTGTTTCATGGATGTACTCAGAGTACTTGGAGTACAGGAAAACTTCATCTCCTCCCAAAGTGTAAGTTTCTTCGCTGTCACAATAAAGTAAATTATGTTGACTTTACTAGTTTGGGGTGTTAAAGTTCATTGGTGGAATATATACATATAAAACATTCCCTCTTCTATTTGGCCATTTCTTCCCGCAACTGCATGGACGTTGTTGTGGAGGGAGATCACGATGAAGTAGATAACTATGATCTTATATGTAGTGATGTAATCTGCATTGGTAAAGGGAAAATCTTTCAAGTAGGTAGTATCTAAGGTTCCGGGAATCGATGATGGTCCATAAATTAATTAGCAGCATTAGTCATCAAAGTTACGACACCCTCTTTACTTGCAGATCAGAAAATACGCGGGATCTTTACTGTAAATATGCAATTGTACAAAAAATCAGTGAACAGATACCTCATAGTTATATATTTAATAATTAGATAGATGATGGTACATACACGAATTAATGTCTCATGTGGACATTGATTCAAGTGCTTGTGTCATTCAAACCAAACTGCTATTTGAGAATTTGACATTAGAAAGTTGCTTTTTGAACATATACTCCAACTAAGGTGGATGGTATCTTTCCATCTAACTTTGATCTATTCTAAATTTTTATTTAAACAACTAAACTGGATATATCACCTTTTGTTGGTCAAAGATGTACTTTTTTTTCTTGTCGTGCTACTTCAAAAACTGAACTTCCTACTCTAAAGGTTTTTACTCGCGGAAAAGTGTAGTGTTATTTATCCGCAAACATTTTCTGATTCTTAATTATTTTGTTTTGTGGCGTGCAGTCATTCAGATACTAGACTTGAAGAGTTGGGGAAGGATGCAATTAAAGAAGATGATCGAGCAATTTTGCTGGAATCAGGGCTTACAAGATCAGCATCAGCAAAATTCCATCTGTCATCTGTCAAATTGAATTTGATCAGGTCATTTTCTATGATAAGAAATTTCATGGGGTTCGTTCTGTTTTCTACCTTTATCTTTAAAGATCCTTACCATTTTACTTGTCATATGTAGGTTTTTGACCATGGATGATTCTTTCTTGTTAGAAAATCGAGCAATTTTGAGGGCAATGTATGTCATGTTTTTGTAAATTACCAAATATAATCTGTTCCACACTATCTGAATTCTGAAAATGTATTTACAACTTATTTTAGGGCCGAATTTGGGCTGATCCTGTTTTATTTCTACATATGTGATCGGACCAACATACTTGGAGATTCCACCAAGGTACTTGTATACCAGTTATTATGTTTCCAGTAGGTTTTGTGTGAGCTACAACTTGAAATATTGTTTTGAAGTGATATGCATAAAGGAACCTTTTCTTTTTCCATGACATATTCAGTTTTTGTATGCTTTATAGTTATTTGCTTTTTAGTTTTCACACACTTTTTTGTTATTAATTTTTCTAACCATACAAGTAATTGAAAATCATGCTATCTTGTAAAAAGTTTCACCTTCAGTGTAATTTTTCTCTTTGGTAGTTTTTGCGCTAATCTTATTTCGTGATTTATGATTCTTAGCTCAATACACTTTTATTTGTCAATGTTTTTGCTTTATCATTGCTTTACACCTGGTTTGTTATCATTCATTCCATGATAGAGGCTTGACTTGGGAAGACATATCTTGTAACATGTTTTACCTGTAGTGTTTTACACTTAACTTAATTCACAATTCATAACTTCACAGTCCAACGAACTTTTATGCAATATTTTTTCTTCAACCATCGCTATCTGCCTTGGTTAGGTATATACTGTACACTGCTTGATTTGGGAATGCTTAATTAATTCTATGTTATCTGAAGATACGTGTTTAAATCTGCACTAGTGGTCTATATATTTATATGATTTAAAACTAATAATTATTTTACTTGCTTGACAATCCCTTTTTCTCTGGACAGCACTACAGTCGGGATCTTTTCATCTTCCTCTACCTTCTTCTGATTATAGTTTCAGCTTTGAGTTCATTGAAGAAACATAACGACACATCATCGTTTTCTGGAAAAAACATACTTTACCTCAATCGGCATCAAACAGAGGAGTGGAAAGGATGGATGCAGGTGAGCTCCCCTTTTGAACTGATGTCAAAAACTTGTAAACAAAGATGCTATTTTTTATGGTTACCTGATATTGTTTAAAGTTTGATGTGTTATACTGGAATAAACATTGTTATACCTTCTGCAATTGCGTACTTTTGTGAAAAAAATGTTGGAACAAAGTTCGTATCCCAGTAGGTGAGATTGACTGACCAATCGACTACATGAATTTGTAGATTCTTTTGGCATAACACCAAACCGACTTTCCACAATGACAGTATCTTATTAATCTTGCTCATTCACCTTTTCCAATTAATTCAAGTGCGAATTTCAAGCCAATGCTGATAAGTAACTGTGAAAATTGGAGCTATTTGATGATGTGTGATTGTGGTGGAAATTAAGGCCAGGGCTTGTTTGTAGTTATTGAAATGAAATTAAAGTTGATGTATCTCTATATGTAGCATTCTTGTATATTGCTTAAAAAATGCCATAATTCATTAGAAACTACATTTTAAATTTTGTCTGAGTTCTATATACCGATTCATCTGTTCAAGCTTTTATTCTATTTGTTCAGGTCCTCTTTTTAATGTATCATTACTTTGCTGCGACGGAGATATACAATGCAATACGTGTTTTCATTGCTGCATATGTTTGGATGACTGGATTTGGCAACTTCTCCTATTATTATGTCAGAAAAGATTTTAGCCTTGCACGTTTTGCTCAGGTAAATGAGTCCTTGACCTTAAATACAATTTTTATTATACTTGATGTGCCAGTGTCTATCCTATTCCTGTCAGTCTTTTTGCATAAACAATATACCTAACTCATAAAATTCCATGCAGATGATGTGGCGGCTTAATTTTTTTGTGGCCTTCTGCTGTATTGTGCTTAACAATGACTATATGCTCTACTATATATGTCCAATGCACACTCTTTTCACTTTGATGGTGTATGGAGCATTGGGTATATATAACAAGTATAATGAAGTTCCCTCCGTGATAGCTGCAAAGATTCTGGCATGCTTTCTTGTGGTGATCTTGATTTGGGAAATCCCTGGATTCTTTGAAATATTTTGGAGCCCATTTGCTTTCTTTTTGGGTGAGTAATATTATACGTAACTTGCACTTCTCTGTTATTGGTTCAACTTTTGGTTATGCTCATTTTGCTATGACTCTTCCTTATTAAGTACTCATATTTCTGAGCTTGCCATCTGGATCAACCAGACCAACTCAATAGCCTCGAACTTGCTCTTTTTCAACCCTAGCCCCTAAAAGTTTGTGGGCCTTGAATTGAATGGTTGTACTTTGCTTAAAATTGTGGAAGCTTGCCTCTTGTTAACTGTAATTGCAATCAACATTATAAAATAATTCTTAGATTTTGGGCCCAATTCATCCTTCCGAAATTGACTTGTAAAGTGAGGGGTGCATAAACTTCGTTAGTTCTTGTTATGGCACTATTTGTAGTCAATGTGGGACTTGGGTTTTTCAAAATAATAATGTTATTATCAAAATGATAGTAATATATATTTGTGTCAAAGACACTATTTATTTTATAAAAATAATCTATTGATATGTCCTTTCTCTCTCTCCCTTAGTGGATGTTTATATTTGTAGTCTGTTTACAATTTTCTAGTCGATTTGATAATATGAACTTACATGATGTTTACTGCAAGTGCATAATTTTAACTTTTGTGTGGCAGGTTATACCGATCCTGCAAAGCCAGATCTCCCTCGAATGCATGAGTGGCATTTTAGATCTGGGCTTGATCGCTACATCTGGATAATTGGAATGATTTATGCATACTTTCACCCTAATGTAATCTCGAAAACCAGCTTGTGTGGGGGACATTGCTTTTATTTTTTTTTCCTTAATAATATTTGGTCCAGCTATTTTAAATGTGAAATATTTCACTATCTCAGATTGAGAAATGGATGGAAAAATTGGAAGAGAGTGAAACCAAGAGGAGAGTTGCCATCAAAACTGCCATCGTTTCTGCTGCATTATTTGTGAGTTACATGTCTTACAATAAATTGATAAGATTATTCATGGTTTTCTATTCTCTTATGTTATACTTCAATATTCTTTGATGTAGACCAAGAATGGTAAACAAGAACATCTCTTTTTCATTTATCTTTTCTAGGTTGGGTACTTATGGTATGAATACATATACAAGCTGGATAAGGTCTCATACAACAAACTCCACCCTTACACCTCATGGATTCCAATTACGTGAGTGTTATCTTTTTCTTTTATTCTTTTTGTTGTTCTTCATGTTTTCTTTGTTTCTTTACTTTATGCTTGGAAGATAGGAATCCTAGAGTGACATATGAGATGTGATTATATTTTTGTTTTCATCTCCTTCTATTGAATCTTTTACTTATTATTATTATTATTATGTTCAGTGTATACATTTGCTTGAGGAATTTCAGTCAGCGGCTTCGGAATTTCTCTTTGACCCTCTTTGCGTATGTGTTCTTTACCTTAATTATTGAAATACCATGTTGATTAGTTTTGGCACATTTTTTTTTTGGTGACAGCTATCAGTTTTTTTTTTTTGTTTCTTAATTTCCTCCTTTTTTGTATCAGGTGGCTTGGCAAGGTTACTTTGGAGACATACATTTCCCAGTTTCATATTTGGTTAAGGTGTGTATGCATACTGAACCATTCTCCCTATGTTATTGTCCGTGTTACATTAAGAGGGCTCTTAAAGCATTTATACACAATTATAAAAGAGTTATTCTGGTCTGACGGATGTGTGCTCAGACCCTTCTATGTTCTCAAGTGAATGATGAATCAAATAACATTTATTTGCTTCATATTTTCATTGCTGAAGATCCTTTAATTGGAATTGTTACTTTATGTTTAGCGATGACCCAGCTCAGTAGCAATAGTGCTTAGCTAATTTTTCAGATTTGTAGATCACGTCTTAGTTTCAGTAGTGCCTGCAGTTAGTCGTGGTTTTAGAGACTGGAATTCGCATGCATAGATGAATTTTTCAGCATGGATATTGTTATTTTATTGTTTTTTTTTTTTGTTGCATCTTTATGACTTGGTATATTGGATCGATCGAGAATACATAGGAAAATATTATATTGGACATAAACTTGTGAACAAACTTCACCTCTGTAAGAGCTTCATAACTTCCTATTTGCCTGCAGGTCTAACATGCCAAATGGACAGCCCAAGTGGCTTCTTTGTCTTATACCAGAGTATCCTATGCTCAATTTCATGCTTACAACTGCTATATACGTTTTTGTATGGATCTCTCTTCTTTCCTTCCACACGTTTATTTCTATTATTTGTATTTAAGTCTCATGAAAGACGTTATACCGATTACTAAGTTGCACTGCTATCTTGACATGGTTTGCAGGTATCTCATCGACTTTTTGAATTAACAAATACACTTAAGGCGGTGTTCATACCTACAAAAGACAATCGGCGGCTGCTGCATAATTTTATTACTGGAATTGTCATTTCCCTTTCTCTGTATTGCATCTCACTTATTCTGCTTTTGATTCCTCATTCAACGGTAAGCCTCTATTTTGCTTTGTAAAGGGATATTTCTTTGATACTTTATCGAGAATCTTGGGAAAGGATTACATTATATAATATCTGGGTGCTTAGGTGCTTGTTCATTTTGCTTAAAGCTTAAAAAATGCATATCAAGTATGAAGTTTGCCAATGATTTTTCAGAACAGAAGTGGGGGAGGGTGGATCAAAGATGCTTTCTCATTTTCTTAAATTTATATAATAATCGGAAATTTCTTTGATACATACAGGTTTGAAATTCAAAACACCACAGATTCCACAGACAGTTTCCCTTTGGATTGGCTATGATGAAAAATGTGGATTAAAAATAAGGGTACTGGGAAACGTGGAATCTCTTTTTTGGAGCAATGTTTCTGTAGTTGTGGGGGAAGTAGTATCCTCAAAGAAGGCATCAAATATAAACGTTGAGTGTCGGTTTGCATCGGAGGTTGGCAGACGAAAGGGGAGATTAACCCCGAAGGAATTTGAACCAATTTTCTATAAATTCATTTGTGCTCACACATAAAAGGTAGGATCGTGATACAAATCCGTCTTGGCTTCGAAGAAATTCAAGATTCATTTCAATATCTGTTCCTGTTTAATTTTCATTGCCATTTTTTGACTTGTTCGTCTTTGAAGGATAAGGAAATATATGTATATTCTTTTTTACAATCTTACCAGAAACGCGTTGTCCTATCCATGTAACAATAGTTTTGTTTAATGGCTATAAGTGCAAGTATAGTGTTTCCACTTTTTTTGGTTCATTGGGGTAGGAGTTGTGGAATCTCAAGCATTACCGATTCTCCTGAATATTCTTTGAAGTAATAAAACTACCCTACTATATCTCAAGTATTAGATATCACCAATTTAGTTTCTCATCCATTTTGTAAACGTTCAGGGATCAAGTTGAAGGTTTTTGTAATATTTGAGATTTTAATTAGGACGATTTTAATACTTGGAAGATTATATTACATGGCAATGGTTTTAGCGCTGAATTTCATCATGTAACTTTAACTCCCTTCTCTCCTCAACTTATCACCAATGGTTTTACTTTTATCCTTGCTTCTTTCTATTCTTCTCCTCCAAACTCTATAGTACTCAATATTAATTTATCAATATCATACACATTTGAACTCACACTTTAACAAACTTTAAATAATTCAAAACTAGTCAAATAATATGTTTTCATAACCATTTAAAACACAAATCTCAATGCATGTGCGAGCTTATTTGTAGTAAAATTTTGTAAATAAAAAATGTTCGCAACTTTATGAAAGGTTTTGAATTGGAATAAACTAAAGTAGCAAATCAAATGTTTTATTAAAATAAACATATGCTCTATTATGTTTTAAATGAATATAGAATAATTAAATTTTAAGAAAACAAAGCATGTTTTAGACAAAAAAAATACACTTTTCGCCGTCTGTGGGGATCGAACCCACGACCACGTGGTTAAAAGCCACGCGCTCTACCACTGAGCTAAGATGGCTTTGATATTAATAACTATTTCAGTAAGTATATAATTGTTATATTTTTCCCACTTCTTATTTACCTTTCCATACAATTTCATTATATAAACTGCAATCTTGTGTACGTTATTATCTCCCATAGTATGATATCCATTTAATTATTCATTTTCAATAATAACAAGTTTTACTAAAAAATATTCACAATTTTCTACCCCCCCTAAACATGAGTGGAGAAGCTAATGTGAACCAAAAAAAGGTTCCATTAATTTTAAATTGTGATAAATCAGTAAGTCTGAAAATACAAAAGCTGATGACAGAAAATGCCCTTCATATGATTTTCCATTGACACCTTTATACTATCTTAACATTTTCAAAGTATGAAAAGAAGCTCTGAAAAAAGAGTATCTTGTTAAAGTTAATATCAGTTATGAATGAGGAACTTGATCTAGAATGTCATGGACTCATGCCTTAACTTTCTTTGCAAACCAAATGCTAGACAAAGGGGGCATAGCCATGCTCTTGCAGAACAGATGTCAACGAGTTTAAGCCAGCATAAATAGCGTCAGTGTGAGGATGAGTCCTATCTCCCGTTATAAAAACATGCACACCATTCACAAGTTCAATCCAGCTACAACCAGGTCTCTTCTTCACATTTTGTTGCTTCATCGTATGCCTCATCTCTGACACTTCCTCATATTGACCAACCACTCCATAAACATTTGACATCAGCACATAGTTTCCACAATGGCCTGGCTCAAGTTCAATCACCTTACTAGCAGCAATCTCAGCCAAGTCTTTGTCCTTGTGGAGACGGCATGCTGCTAGCAGAGATCGCCATCCTACAGGATCAGCCTTGAATGGCATTCTTAGCGCTAAGTCGTAAGCTTCCATGAGCCTCCCTGCCCTACAAAGCATGTCAATCACACAAGTGTAGTGTTCAATGGATGGAGAAACACCATATTTTGATTCCATTTCTGATACAAACCCGAGCCCCTCCTTCACCATGCCAGCATGGCTGCACGCAGATAGCAATCCCACAAAACTGATTTCATTAGGTACCATTTGAGCTTGACACATACGAGAAAAAACATCTAATGCCTCAGCACCATAACCGTGCATTGCATAACCTGTGATCATGATGTTCCACGAGGCCACATCCTTCTCCCTCATATTGTCAAAAACCATGCATGCATCTGGCATGTTTCCACATTTTGCATACATGTCCATCAAAGCGTTGTTCAACAAAACATAATCAAAATCATTGTGACTTTCTTCCTTCCCCAACCCATTTACGACCACATACCTATGTATCTCTCTACCATGCATCAACGCTGCAAGATGAGTACAAGCCGGAAGTACTGTTGTAACAGTAACCAAATCAGGCTGAACCCCTTTTACCAGCATTTTAATAAAAAGCCTCAAAGTTCCGTAATGATCACCGCAGTGTTCATGAACTGATATGATCGAATTCCATGAAAAAATATCTCTCTCGACCATCACCTCAAACACACGCAACGCATCACCAACACATTTACATTTTCCATACATATCAATCAACGCATTAGAAACAACAACACTTGATTCATAACCCCTTTTTGTTACAAACCCATGAACAGCACGTCCACTGTCAAAGTCCTCTGTCACAGAAAATATCGACAAGACCCCAGTAACAGTGTATCTACAAGGAACCACCCCATTCAGCTCCATCCTCCTAAATACCACCAAAGCCTCCTCAAACCTCCCAATCTGCGCGTACCCATTAACCATTGCATTCCAAAGCACCACATCTCTCACAGGCAACGCCTCAAACACCTCATGTGCATCTCCCACGAGCCCAAATTTCAAGTACGTAATAACCAACGCACTGCCAACAAACACATCCAACTCCAACCCAAGTTTGAACAACAACCCATGAATCTTCCTAACCTCCAAATCCTCCATAATATCGCCACAGGCTCTGATGACACAGGGAAAACTGAACTTGTCAGGAACGATACCCAGATGCCTCATTTGCTTATATAGAGCAAAACCACGTTGGGGAAGGGCGTTTGCAACGAAACCAGCAATGAGAGCATTGTAGGAAAAGACATTTTTGTCAAGATGGGTGGGGTAGTTGAAGACTCTGAGGGAGAGATCCATGAGGGTGCACTTGGAGTACATGTTTATGAGGCTTGTGATGATGAGTGGGGATCCAAAGAAGGCGTTTTTGAGCAAGTGGCAGTGCAATTCCTTGCCCTTGGAGAGGTTTGCATTGTGGGCACATGATTGGAGGGTGGCAACGCATGTTTGTACGTCGTAGGAGGGTGAGGTTGAGAAACAGAGCAACCTGCGACAATGTTGTTGTTGTTGTGGGGGGAAGATGAGGGCTCTTATGATTGTTCTTCCATTCATTTAAGTTGCCTTTCCTTCTCTGCAACATCAAACTTCCATGATTTTGTTGAGACACCTCAAACTTGTGATGTCTATATGTCATACACTAATGTCTATATCTCATTTTATATTGTGAAGGATTGCCCTTTTAGAGCAAGAACAAGTGAAGAGCAATGAAGCATAATGAAACTTTGAAGGTGATTCTTTATGTTTAATCACATAGATGATGAGAAAGAAATATTATCACATAATTATATATGCAGTAATTAAATATTACTTAAATAAAAAAAATTATATATGAATTTTAATAATTTAATAAAATTTTATGATAATCAGTGTTTACTCTTGTTTCTATATAAAGATAGTTTTCTCTTTTATATATAATCAATTAAGTCGGGTATCACGCTTAAACAATTAACGTATTTAATGATTTGTTTTATAAATTTTATATTTTGTCCATTATCGCAATTAGAATCGCAAGTCACGATGAATGATAAAAGTAATTATAAATAAATAAGTCACCTCTAATGTTTATTTATGTTTTTCATTCTTTATATATATATATTATTTCTTTTAGAATTACATTTTTTAAAGTTTTATTATATTCATCGAATAAAATTTGGTGTTAACATTCATGAAAGTTAGAAAATAAAAAGTTAAATATTTTTTCAAACAAAAAAAAAAGTTTTTTTTATTCCTTTTAGGGATCTTATTTTTTTAGAAATTTTAATATTAATTTTATCATTATTTTTAAAATTTAAGACAGCATTAACTATTTTTTATCATTTATATTTATATTTTTTTCATTTTTTTTAATAAAACTCGCATAGAGCCATCACATATTTACCTTTTTTACATTTATGTATTTATTGTGATATAAAAATAAAAAAAGATAAACTTGAAAATTTTATAAATAGTTATTGAAATAAATAAAATTTATTGTGTTTTCAGTTTTTCCAAAACACTTAAAAAGAAAAAGGAGAAAATAATATACAAATTAATTTAATTGATAAAGTATTTAATTAATATTTTCTTTTTCTTTTTCTATCAATATTTTTCTTAAAATTTTCCAAATGGTCTTATTTCCTTGTGAAATCACAGGTGCTCGATGTCGCCTATGGTGTTCGTAGATATGCCCACTGCCCACATCTTATAAGCCAAAGGTTTCAATGCAATTTCGCCACAAAAATATATGTATTTTTATTGATATAAAAAGTATTTAATAATTGAATAAATTTCAAATTTTTTTATTATAATATTTATCTGTTAATTGATATATATATATATATATATATATATATATATATATATATATATATATATATATATATATATATATATATATATATATTCCATTTTAGAAAACAAATGAATATACTTATATTCCTAGATCTGAATGTTCATATAAGACCTCTTTAATGTCTTGTGTGGTTACGAAGGTAGAAAACAAATAATTCTTACCTACATATGACTCGTCAAAAAGAAGTGAAGCTACTTATGTATGATTCATGTAACAAACTCTTTTAACTAGTATCTTCTTTAAAGAATTTGCAAATGTATAGTGAATGTGAATTTTTATTAATTTAAACTAAAAACTTAAAATATTGTTCATATAAATATAAATGGTTGTGATAATTTTTAATTTTAAAACATTGGAAGTTACCAATTTAAACTTAAATTATTAATTAGTATAAAGATTCATCTGAGATTGAATTTCATGAACTCAATTCAATGCAGTTATTCTTACTAATATTTCTAATATAATTTGGACATTCACATCATATATTCACTAATCTCTTAAAGACAAGTTTTAAATCTTAATATGAAAATATTAATCCCTTAGTTTTTTCAAGATTTGCATGAAGGATAGTGTTTTAGAATGACCTGAGAAATAAAACTATGTCTAGAATTACATCTCCTAGTTATTCAATCTTAAAACCAAGTTCTAAAAGCATTTTCCAATGTTTTGATACAACAAAAGAGGCATGTGTGATCAACCATGCAACATGAAGCACCAAGAAAGAACATAAAGTCATTTATAGATTTTCATTGCAAAGAAATATTGCATAAAGAGAGATTCATTACATCCAAACCTAATGAAAGGAGGGTTATGGTTAAGAGAATGACAAGATTGAAGTGAAAGTCTTCCTAGAGCTTCTCCTTCCCATAACAACTTTCCCCAGTCTTCCTTTCTCTCTTTTGCCCACAAACCAATCATCTTTTTTCTTTTGATTTCGCATTTTCAACCACTCGAGAAAGGTGCATTCTCGTTGGGCGAGAAACATTTTTTTAAACAGAGTCTAATTTTTTATTTATTCATTGGACGAATGTGCTTCTCACTGGGCAAGGATGACGCCTTTTAGCTGGGCAAGTGTTCCCTTTGTTGGGTGAACATACATATTTTCTCGCTGGACGAAAATATTATTTGTTAGGCAAGGAGATCCTGAAATGACTTTTGCATTTCATCTTCAAACTTCTATTCCCCTATAAATTTTTTACAAAAAATGTAATCACTTCCATCCTTGTAAAGAAAATGTTAAAAATTCTAAATTTAACATGAAATCAACAAGATATATGGCACAGAGATAAATTAAGAAGTTCAATTAACATGATATATAAGTTATTATCATACTTATCAGTGACTATAATGAAAGGTCCGTACACCTTTTAAATTAGTTTCAACTTAGTCGTTATATATAAAAAGAACTTGTATTAACTGGAAGAAGTAAGTGATACCAAGTGAATAACAAATTAACAAAATTAACTAATTTATCTAGCCAAGTGATCCAATGATAACAAAATTAAAAAGTAAAGACAATTGAACAATATATGAATCTTTGTCATTGTGTGGAATATGCATAACATGAATTATTTTAGTTTAAGTCATGTTTGGATGTACACTAAGTGTTTTAGCGGTAAAGGTGGTTTGAAAAGTCTTTTGTAGTAGGGAATTGATGAGTTTGTAAAACATGCTTGTCAACAAGATTGTTGTGTTAGTGATATGAAATTACATGTTTGTGTGATAAATGTGGTTGTACAAAGATATTGGAGGAAAAATTTGTAAAAGTCTTACAAAAATGACTTTGAGTCTAATTATTAGGCTTGGATTAATCATGGTGAAGATATGTTGTATTTAGATTTACTTGTTCACAATGAAAGTGATTCAAGGAATGATGCAGATAATGATATTTTTGTCAATATTAGAAATGGTGTGTGGTACTCTCAGAAAGCAAATTCAAATAATATGAAAGAGAGTCTCCTAATGAATAAACTATAAAATTTTATAATTTGTTGGTAAATGCTAGCAAGTTTGTTGATGAAGGAACCTTCAACTCAAAATTGTCCATTTGTGTGATACTTTTAACTTGGGAAGTCTAATTGAAATGTTATGAACACATATCTAAGATTCATTTAAAAAATAACATTGGACCTCATGCCCATTAAAAAGCAAGTGCTAAAAAAACTTATGACCCATTGATATATTTTTAAAACTAGGATTGGAGGATAAGAAGAATGATTGTTGTGTGGATGACTCTATGCTTTATTATGGCAATGAATATTTATCAAAAGGATAGAGGGTTCCATGAATGAATTTTTTGTTCACAAGTCAACATATTGTGACCCTAACAACAATATAATAAATGAGAAAAAACTATTTCTAATTAAGGCAATGTTCTATTTTTTGATAATTCTAAAAGTGATGTGTGCATCCACTAATATTGTAGGACAAATGATGTGATATTATGAAAATAAAAGAGGTTGAGATATGTTAATCTATTTAATAAAGAAGCTTGAAAACACTTTGATAAGATGTATCCAAATTTATCCTTTGAACAAAACAATATACTACTTGATTTATGTTTTGATGGATTTCACCTATACATTCAATCATCAAATATGTTTTATTCTCATGGGCTAATTATTGTTACCCCATACAATCTTTTTTCAAAAAAGTGTATAACTAAACCTTTTATATTTTTGAGTTGTGTCATGCTAGGCCTATCAAATCCAAATGATGGTATTGATATTTTTTTTACAACCTTTAATTAATGATTTGAAAAAGTTGGAAAAATAATATTTTGACATATGATCTTTCTAAGAAGTAAATTTCAGAATGAGGAAATCTTTGATGATGTATGAGGTTTCATTGTGTTGGTAGCCTAAAGTCTCCGATAGACCTTACTAAAAGAAAAAAGTTTATAATTATTGGTGAAAAGAAAAAAAAAAAGATGTTTGGTGTTGATGATCTTGCTGGTGGTTATGCTAAATAACAATATCGTAAAACATTCATAAATATTTTGTAATTAGTCTCATTATACAGATTGTCAGACTAAGAGATTGACATTTTATAGCAAGATATTTATTAATCTATAACAATCCAAATTTGAGATATTTATTAATTCTTCTATATTTTCTTTAATAAATAGTAAAAACAATTGATAATAATATGTGAAACAATAATAAATGAATGAACATGACCACCAGTAAATATAGGATTAGGATGAACAATAAAATGATTGAGCTAAATTTAGTATTAGATACATTTATTTCTTTAAAGGATTCAAATCAATTTTTCATTTAACATTACATTATTTGACTCTTATAATTGAACTTTTGAGTAGTGTTAAAAAGGTTTAAACGTAATTTATGTGATTTTTAGTATTTAGAAGGTTTAATTATTTAAATTATTGTAAAATAAAAAAATTGTTCACTAGATTTTATTATTTAAATTATACCGGAACCAATTTAATTTTACAACTTTCCATAAATTTTTCGATGAAAATTTTCATGGGAAATTATGCAGCATATATGTGAGAAAAATTTTAAGTGTAATCCATGAATTTTGTATATGAGAAATATCAATTTTGTGTAAAGAACTTTTTAGATAAAGTAGATTGATTCAGTTAATTCAATATAAATAATATTTTATTAGTATAATCATTTTGTAAATTATTATTATTTATTATTGATAATAAAGAGTCAAGTTTATAAATATATTAAAAACAAAATTGTCTAATTTTAGAAAAGTTATTGTAAAACAAGAAACAAATTATCATCATGAATGACATATTAGACTTTAAAAATAGGTTTATACAATGTAAACAACTATGTAATATTGACTATAAAATCGAGTCTATCTATTTTAATCTCTATTTCATGCTTTGAATGATCCTATAATTTTAGTTTTTGTAGTTTATAGTTTGTTTTATGTAGAGTTTTTTCTCACTTTAGTTTCTTAGCTTACTGAATTAGACATGTATAAAGATCTTATACATGGTCAATCTATAGCTGGAAGTGAAAGTCACTTGCCATAAACAAATATATTATGAATCACATGAAGGGATGCCATAATTATAAAGTGTACTCATTCATATCTAATTTTTGATTCGTTTATTAGATTAACTTATAAATTGATTAAAAAAAGACAAGCTACTTGTTCTTATAGACGTTGGCTAGCTATGATCTTCACCATCATTACCTTATTAAAGGAAAGGATCCCTATTATATATATCATTTAAATGTTATACCTAAAAAGATTGCGTGTGTGAAATTATTATGGGGAGTAGTTGGTACTTCAATATCTATAATAATTGGTCGTATAGACTTATAAAAGATAACAAAAATGTTCACTGTATATGCTACTTTTTGGCACCATTTCTGTAATAAGTTTTCCCAAGAAAAAGAAATATAAGTATTAAAATGAGTACATTACATATAACGTACTAAAACGAGACAATGAGATTTAACTATTTTTATATATATTGAAATAAAAGGTGTTCGAGTATTAAAACTTTTTAATTGTCTCTTTAAGTAACGGAATGAATTTTAAAAAATAAACGTGTATTTATAATAGTTTGTTAGTAAGTTACTAATTCAAAAGCATAATAAAATAAAGTATATTTAATAAGATCTATAAAATGATTATAATCACAATTATTATTATTTTTTTAATTTATGGCCATTTACATTTTTTTTAAGTGATTTCTCATCATAAGAACAATATTCTATAAATTTAACATTTTACTTTTATTAAAAACACCTATGTGTTAAATTCATGAAAGAAACGATAAGATTTAATAGTTTTAGTTAAATTATTGTTCAACAATCTTTTTCATTATGAGAAATATTAACAAGTATTAATCGACTTCCACTTATCAGATAAGAATACACAAATATAAAGTTGTTTATACCTTTTTTTCTTTTATTTCGCGAACCTTTTTCTTGATATATGTAAAGGAATACGAATTTCAATTATAACTTTATTACAAATTTATTTTTAATATTTTGACAACCCTTATTTCGTTATGCATAAGCGGTTTTTATAAAAAAAAATAGTATTTACTTATTGTTTCCACTAGATAGGAAAATGGACATATTTATTTATCAAATAAATACAATTCTTGATACATGTCTTGTGAAGACAATATTAAACTGAGTTTTCGAAAACTTTGTAATTTAAAAGAACAAACAGTTCCATGATGATAAAATAAGTAGTTAATCTTTTTTAAAAGAAGACCTTTAACAGCTCCATACTTGTGTTATTATTAATTTGTACCATAATAATCAAGGAATTAAGCTTGAGAGAAAAAAAATGTATAACGGTATTATACATGAAAAGCTATAGTAATAAATAATTTATTGTAGATGCAATGTAAGCTCTTTTAAGAATTAGAAACTGAAAATAAAGGTGTGATTTTGTGACAATATAGAGTTATGTCAAGATTAGTATTTAAAAGTGTTTAAAAAGTTGATAACTATCGAAAATTCATTTTACTATCAATCTTTCCAACACCATACCCCATTCTCCACGAGTATATGTTCACAACCTCATTATCATTGCGTTTTTTTCCCTTTGTATTCTTTCTTAATTTATCTTTTGTGTGTCCTTTCGGAAAAGACAACAAAAAGAAAAGGAAAATTGATTCGTTTTTGTTTTGGTCAAAAAGGAAAAAAATTGTTTAGCTACAAGAGAAAAAAGATGATCATGTACACACACGTACGCCCCTCTTAGGAGACCAAATTTGTCCTCATCAAAAGGGTTCAAAGACCATGGAATGCATGCTCACTATAAAGGGGTCAATGTTTAAAAGGGGGTCATTATTTATTTAATAACTCATTATTTTTTAAACTAAAAATAATATAATCAAAATAGATTGATTTGACCTATTTATTTATAATAGTACAATAACAAATTTTAATCTATTTTATTAACATTAAGCATATATAGTAAGTTATATTTTAAAAAATTATAACTTTTTCAATTCAACTCAACTTGAACTCTTGACGAATTAAATTTACTCACGAATCTGAACTTATGTCAATACTCTTATATCTAGATATAAATCTTTGATCAAGGAAGGATTTAGCTAACACAAGCAATAATCAAATTATAAGATCAGCAAAATTTCAAAAAAATAGACATAAATTTAATAGTAAAGTTTTGAGATATGTAATATTTATATCAGCTATTCCAAGGATTCAAGATATGTTTGTGTAGTGTCACAGCTATCTCTAACCACGACCCCTAATTATTGTCTGTGTCCTTACTCTCGAGTCATTCTCTCAAATTACTGTCATAACCAATATATAAAATGTTTAGGCTTGTATTTAAAATTACATGAATTATTCTATATTAAATATTTGACACCCACCCTCACGAACAAGGATTATTGAACTCTAGAATACTAGGCCAAGGATTATATCATGTCACTCATATCAATATATAAATAATTTTAAATTAGGTCTCTATCAAATAAATAACTCATATAGCTTCAATAAATCAAAGCTCTTCTGCATATATAATTGCCCTACAAAATTGTAGCATTCAAAGTGTTTATCTGTAAAATAGAATAAATCCTCGCATTATTGAGATAAAAAGTATTGAACACTTTATTTTTTTTAACCATAAACAGTCTTGTTAAAAAAAATAAAGGGTGTAACATTTTGTAAGTTAGATGCTAAACAAGAATTTTATGAAGTCCTGGAGAAAAATGAATAATTTTAACAATTTGAGGAATTAATTAAAATAAGAGGTTTTTAACCAATCACTTGAATCGAGATAGGTTCCTTCTGCTTACAATATTAAGAAATAATATAATTTATTATAACATTCTCTTTATTATTAGCCATATAAATGTAAAAAAAATGTACAACCTAACTTTTTCTTAGAAAAAAAATGAAAGCCTGATCTAAATAGAAAGTTTATTTCATACTTAAATTGTATTGAGGTTTTTTAAAAATAAGATTTAGTTTAAATTGATGCAAGTTTTAATATAATAATGAATATATTGTGTATAAAATTAACATGTGCTAAGCTTTTTATAATTATTTTAGTTGTATAAATATAATAAAACTGTAATTATGTATAAATAATAAATAAGTAAGCTAATAAAGGCTGAATAAAATTTATTTTAATCGTTTATTAAAAAAATATATCAATTGGGTACTTGGTTAAACAACCATTTCTACAAATTCAAGCCTAACTAATTATTTGTTAAATAGGTTAGGCCAGGGGTCTTTTAATGATTCATCTCACTTAATTTCATCCTTGCATATATATGGTTTGTTCACACCTCCTTGGCTCTTTGTCAGCCACAAAGTTTTTCTCTCATCTCAAGTAATTCTTTTCAAGACTCCACTTCATGTCAGAATGTAATGAATTTATCATGGATCATTAAAAAATCTGAGTTATTCATTTATAAAATAATATTACGAATGAATTAGGTCCCTGTTGTTGAATACAATTCCATTTACATGAAGGGTTCTAAGCCATGACTATGATCAATTTAGACAAATTCTACCTTTATGAAGCTTCATCCCAAAAAGAAGAAAAAACGAAGGAAATTTCTATTTCACAATACTAAGCAGCTTTGTTTTACTTTGACCTCTAAAGATATAGTTAGGCAAGCGTAAAAATCATTTTGTGGTCTATAGTTTCTTGTTTTCCCCTTTTTAAGAGGAAGCAAAGCCAATAATTTTCATTATTCAGAAAGCCAATATATTTTTGGTTTGATTACTTGTCCTTTGGTTAAATAAAAAAAAAGAATTATATATTCAGTTTACCTGCCTCGGACATAATTTGAGTTCCTCTTTTTGTAGGTGAATTATATGATAATCATAAGGGTCTAGTTTGAAGATTTTGTTTTAGAGATATATTATAAAACTGCTAACAAATCTAATATAATAGATTAAATTTATGAGTTGTAGATTTATTTTAAAAAGTTAGCAATATTCTGTAACTTTTTCAGACACATATATTTCAATTAAAATTAAAAAAAAATCAGAAAATGGAGACATTAAACAAAAAAGTAAGAGAAAAACTCCAAAAAAAAAAAAAAATGATATATAAAAAAATAAAAAAAAAAATAAAAAAAAAAAAAAAAAAAAAAAAAGAAAAATAAAAAAAAAAAATAAAAAAAAAACTCCAAAAAAAAAAAACTGTGATTTATAATAAATTAAACAAAAAAGTAAGAGAAAAACTCCAAAAAAAAACTGTGATTTATAATAAATTAAACAAAAAAAGTGAGAAGAAAAACTTCCTTGATTCATAATAAATTTCATCTGATAGTGTTGACATTTCTCTTAAATATCCCTCTCCACAAACAATGGAATACCTTTTCCTATATGTATTTACACCTGGTGCCTCAAGAATGCTTATGAACAAATCTTGCACAAGTTCTTGAAGGCACCACAAGGAGGAAAACAATGGAAAATGGAGAGAAACAATGTCCACCGACCCATGCATAGGAAGTAATATTTCAATCAGATCAATAACGTTACACTAGTCATTGGATATATGCGAAAATCTCAAATGAGCTGCATGCATACACATGACTAATACACATAAAAAAGATCTTGTTCCTAAGTACAAGTACTTATATGAGCCTAAACACGTACCCCAACATTTTTTCCTTCAAACAAGTTTCCACCTACCATAGCAGATCGATGTCAAGCGAACCCACTTGGAAACAAAGCATCCGAAGCAGGCTAGAGTTTGTGATGATGAGTCAGGATCACATAACTAAGCAAAACTATCTCTTCAAATTAACTGCATATACAAAGTGGACCATAAAGAAGGCCAAAAACCGATATATAGATATAGATATAGGGATCATGATCACACATATATATAGGAAGATAGAGAAAGAAAAAAAGTGAGTACGTGCATGGTTGGTTTGAATTAATTCTGGTGGTGTGTCTTGTTGTGGAAGATGGAAGGGACTATGTCTTGAAGGAGACCATATTCGGAAGGAAGATACTGGTTGTGAAGAAGAGAGTTGTTAATGTTATAGGAGGAGTAAATGGAGGGAGGAGTAGGAGCAGTTGTAACAGAAGTGGTGGTGGTGGTAACAGCGTTTGTTGATTGTGTGGAGAAGAGGGTGTTGTGAAAGTGGTGGTGAGGGTGGTGGTGATGCATGTGAAGGAAGAGATCTTGAGGGAAGTTTGACCCGGCTGCAAGTGGAGTTGGTGTGGCGAGCAAAGAAGGTGTGAACATTCCTGCGGCCGCATTCCCTCTCAGCGATGTGGGGACCGGATGGTTGTGCTGACCTTCATACGTTGTTATCACAGTGGTTGGGTCCTGAAATGACCTCTCCACGCGTTTCTTCACTGTGCACTTCTGTGTAGTGCACCTGTAGTAGCTCCTGCAATATTCGTTCACCATCATCATCCATCAAAATACCATCATTTTTCACTTTGGCCATTACTATATATAATATCGCTACTAGATAAATTGAAGCCATTGTGTGAAGTATACGGACAAATAACCAATAATGAGGTCTAGTTTCATTTTCCTTTTGTTGATTTTCGTTAGGATTCAATCGGGAGGAATAATGATATCTCTAGCTAGCTAGTAATAAGTCATAGTGGAAACAGATTAATTATTTCATCTGAAATGTAAAGATCTAAGGGATTGATGGAACTATAAAGTGGCAAAGGGAATTTGTGTGTGAATAATTTTATGTGAAAAGTTAGCCAGGCTTGATTTTGATCTTATTTGGGTGCAAGGAAAGGGAAAAACGTGTTGATACCTTGGGTAAGGGCTATTCTTGACAGCTTTCTGTCCATATTTTCTCCATCTGTATCCATCTTCAAGGTGATCAACCTCACTCTTGGTCATGAAGGCAAACCTTGGCTCCTTCTGTTTCTTCTCTCCTTTCTTCTTATCCTTGTGCCTGTTAATTCAAAAGCAACAGATTCTAAGTTGCACCATTTAAACATAAGCAAAATATAAGAACAAGGGGTTGAGCTAGATCAGGTAGAGAAAATGAGAAAAAAGTGACTCACCCTTTCTTAGAGTTTTCTCCTCCTCCTCCTTCTTCTGCTTTCACCTGCCTATCCTTTTTGCTCTTTCCCGAATCTTCTTCAGCCCCGGCCTCAGAAGACGAAGAAGAGATAGATGAGTTAAGGGTGGCAAGGGTTTCACTTCCACCACTGGCACCACCTCCATCTCCTCCTTCTGCAGGCTTGTGGTTTCCTTCAACAGATGAGAAAACCTCGGATGAGGAAGGAGAAAGGCCAAAGGAAGTGGCAAGAGAATTGTAGTCCATGCCCCCTTGCAAACACTCAGTGAAGGACATGTAGGAGGGATCAAAGGGTTGTGAATCGTATGGTGTTGAAGCCGGAGGGATTAAGGAAGAGGAAAAGTGCTTTTGGTACATGTCAGATCCTCCTCCTGCTGCTGGTGTGGCCTGGTGATTGTTGTGGTCTAGGACAAGGTCCTGGTAGTAAAGTTCTTTAGGTTGAACAGACATGAAGAAGAAAGAGAAGAGAAGAGAAGTAGCACAAGAAAAGAGTAGTACTGTGTGAGGTCGCGTATGCTTGGTGGGGACTATGTAGCTTATCTCTTCAAGTTATTAATGCTTGTATTTATAAGATTAAAAAAAAAGGTAAATAAAAAAAGTCTTTGGGTTTGAATGGGGAGCTGCTATGGTCACTTTTAAAAGGAGGTTGACAAAATACCTTCCAATCAGAAGACCAGAAAGTGCTTTCTCATATGGAAACATTTTCAGTCATGTTACTTCCATTAAGGAAACTGATCCATTTTAGTTATGGAGACAGGGTGATTCTCACTGGAGCCTGGCCTATAAATAAATCAACTATCTATTGCTGCTAACTCTACAATTATGCAACAAAAAAATCAATACCTAGTAATCCAAACACTTCCTTACAATTCATTAAATAATGCATTAAAATATAATATGAGAATTCCCTGGTCATCACAAAATGTAGAGTTTGCTGTATACTTTGAGTGAGCACACAGGTATTATATAAAATTTAATCACTCTTGTGTAATCTCAATTAATATTTGGCATAACCGAATCTTCAGCCTTTTGAAACTCAAAGAGTTGGCAATAAAAATGTGGTTCATTTTTTAAATTTGTTTGACTATTCAGTCCAATTGGGAGTCTTCTACAAAACAATAGCTTTTCTTTTCAACCCAAAATTATAAAAAATGAAGAAGAAGAACAAGAGTTTCTCTGTGTTCTCTCCACCTTGTTTGCCGAAATCCATGAAACCACTAATTCTTTGTGTAAAAAATAAAAACATACACTAGAATCCGAGGTGGTCTCACCCAGTTAAAATCTGTAGCCGCTGGTCTTGTTTCCATTTTTTTGGTTCAGCAGGAAAAGAATAGTCAAATGAAGCATGGTTGACTGTGATATTGTTTTTACGTGATTCTCATCTCTTTTTCTAGACATATCCAAGTGGATGTCGTAAACACTTTTCAATCCTCTCAAATTTCTGCAGTCTTGCCAAGGAAGATGTAGATTTCAATATTTTAAAGGATTCAAATCATTTTTATTCCATATATTATCACCAATATTTTCGTTTTAATAAAATTTTCATTACAGATTTATCTTTGTTTCTCTAATTTCTTGAAATTAAAAAATTTAATCTATCATTAATATATATATATATATATATATATATATATATATTTAATCCATCATAATCACATATGCCAAAACTGATGATCAAATCTGTTATTAATAAGATTTTATGCAAATGGGTAATCAACATTATTATTACTAAACTAAATGACATAGAATGAATAAAAAATTATAATTTTAGAAGAATCAAAATTCTACGAAATGGATATAAGCCTAACTTAGATTGTTTAATTCAGTTGAATTTTGCAATCTTTTTTGTGAAATTAAAATGTTACATGAAGAACGTGCGATGGTTAAATGAGGATGCAAAATTGGCAGTCCACAATTTATATACATCACGTGTAAAAAAAGGGACGTTCCGTTGTTGATTGGGCGCGTGCGATTGAGGTGGGTGAGGAGCGCGTGGATGTAGGGTGATTAGTGAGTGTTGAAGTCAATGATTCAAACTTTTGGACTTATAAATTAGAAAATACAAAATTTGGTTTGGGGATAATAGAAAGGTCACACGTGTCTGGGACTGGCACCGGCTTTTGACCGTAGCCGACACAGTGGTAGGCACGTGGCGTAGACGGTGTGTGGGTTTGTTCTGCTGACGAGGTGCCTACGTCAGCAACTACAATCTACTATTGAGGTTTGGCCATGAACATTATTATTGCATGGCCATGCCATTCACACCATCTTCTCTTCAATTTGGATTTCATCATCTCCTTTTTACTCCTTTCCCTTTCACTCCCTTTGTATTTTCCTTTTCTTTTTCTAGCTACTACACACGCTTTACGTAAACCCAATCTAACACTATGCTTGGTCCAATAACAACAATAATCAAATCAAACCAAACTTTGCCCTTGCTCACAAGGGTACCTTAAATTTTGTTCATAGAAAAAAAAAATCAAATTGAAACCAATAATGTTGATGTTGATTATGATTGTGTATAGTGAGTGTTATGGGGTGTATGTTTGCCATAGATGCCGGAGAAGATAGATAGAAATGATAGTGTAGTTTGTAGCAAGTTGGCACAGTCCAATAATGACGTTAATATTATAGGGAGAAAGTCCTATAAGGTCATAATCCAAGCATAACACTTACTTAAAGCTTCTAAGTAATACCAACCCTATTTTAATCGTATGTTTTCTCCCCCACATGATTAATTAAACATTAATTTAATTAAAATTGACAACTCATTTGTGTTGAATGCACCTCATTAAGTATTAAGACCATATTAACCTTAACATGAATATTGTTGCACCTTCATTAATGGTTTTTCTTGTTGCCGCATCTTCCTGCCGTTTGTAGTTCACCTGAGCTTTCTTGTTCATCTTCTTCACTGACCCATAGAGTAAGAAAATTGAAGAGTCAAGTGCTTCTGTTGACCCCAAAAAAATAAAATAAAGTGCTTTGCAAGATCAAAATGTGTACTAGAGGAGAATCTTCAACGACCAATGTAGACCTTCCACACCAGTATATTTATTAGTTTAGCATGATGTGTGTAAATATTAAAATGCCTCTTATTTTTTATTTTACTTTTGGGAATTGAACACATGTAAGAGAATATTATATATAACTGTTCGTATATAGTGTTTTCTTGATAATTTTTGATTAATTTTAAGTAATATAACTTTTGCTTGTTTAATTGTATTTTTGTGTATTTTAGTATGCGTTTCTAGTTCCGCTAATTTTGATTGTGTTAATTAGGTTAATTAGGTATCACAAATGTGGAATTGTAATATTTCATATTTCAATTATGGTAATGCATATATTATAATTGCATAATTTTCCTTGACATTTAAAATTTAATGATTTGACAATGACCTATGATAATTTTAGAGTGTAAAATAGAATAACTCCAACTCCCCATAGAACTGATTAATAAAATTATATTAAAAAAGCATTAATGAGCATTAATTTTCCTATACATCTTGATAAAATAAAAAACAAAGCACAAGGAGTGCCTCAGTATAAGAGAAGTACAAAGAAGATATATTACAGAAAAATGCTGCCCATTCTAATTTTATAGAAATAAATAAATAAACAAAGAGAATATGGAAAGAGATTTGCGTGTTTTTTTGCTGCATATAGCCACGTTTTGATACAATTCCAATATGAAAAAATTATAATTGAGACGAAAAGTACAATTAAACTAAACCTAACCAATTAGCAATAGTAATTAAGAGAAATAAATAAATGTAAAAAAGGTACATGGTGAATTGTGATATGCTTAATGTAATAAACGTCAAGCAGGATATTTTAAAAAAAATAAATCTTAAAAGTCTTCTCCTAAATGCACTAGTATTCAACTTCAATGTATAGAACCTGATACAATATGCACAAATTTTTCCATCCACTGTAAAATAAAATATATTGCAACTTATTTTTCTTTAAGGAAATATTTTTTTAATAAATCAAATTTTTCATATTGACTCAACTAACAGCAAGATGATTTTTAAGAATAGAGAACAATACATATATCTAGATGATTTTATTGAATTGAATATGAATTTAAATAGAATTAAAATAATATAAAAGTTCTTGTGTTTTTTTCTTTATCTATTTAATATCGTTCTTTTCATTTTTTTTTTTACTTTAGGATATTAATTTTTTTTAATTCTATTATTAATTTATTTAAGAAAAATTAATTGGAGGAAAAGTTGTTTGGAAAAAAAAAATCTTTTGCATCAATTCACGCTTCTTTCGGTAATGTACAACTCTTTATTTTTTACATTTGTTACTAAAGTTTATTTTTTTTTAGTTATTTAAACTTATTGATCCGAAAAAAGGTTAGATACTATTAAAACTTCGGTTGAGGGTACTAGAATAAATAGACCTTCACTTTTTAGGGTGAAAATATTCTTTTGAAAAATTAATTTTTTTTCTTAATTTAATTGATAAAGGTGTTTGGAATAAAATGGTTAGTGGCCCTTATATGTCTACTAGAAAAATGGATAAGATTTAAAATTCAAAAGATTTCATTTCTTAAACTATAAATGAGAACCAATATGTGAATTATGATGTTAGAGTAAAAAATATAATTTTTTAGCTCTTATACTTGATAGGTTCTATTATGTTTCAATATATTCAAGTGGAAAGGAGATATGAGATATTTTTCAAGTGATTCATGAAGGTATTAAAGAAGTAAAGCATTTAAAAAAGAACACTCTCATTCAAAGAGTATGAGATGTTTTACTGAGAACATTTACAACATGAAAAAGAGGTTCCCATTGTAAATCATCTACTAGTCATTAGAAAGAAGTTTGTCAATATCAAGATTTTGAAGAGTTTGAATGGAAAATAACATAAGGTCACCATGATATCTAAATCAAGGGATCTAACTTTCATGAATAGAGAATTACTATTTGGTAAATTAGGAGAACACAAGTTAGAGCTAGAAAGACTAAAAGGATAAGAGGAAGGTGAAAGAAGAAGCATAACTCTAAAAATAGATGTGGTTAAATAAGATTCAAGGAAAAAAAGATAAATATTTAGATTATATCAGAAAATGAGAACCTGAACTTATTTGGCTAAACATTTTTCAAAGTTCTTATGAAACAAAAACAAGAAAAAGTTTTCTCAGTACAAAAAGTTTCCAAGAAGGCTAAACAAGGATTTGTATACATGTCTTTTAGTATGATCATATTAAATCTAGTTGTCATTCATTCATCATCAAATAACAATTTGAGGAAAAGTATAAGAAGCCTTAAAAGAAGAAGAAAACATATATAGTACAAGAAGACAATGACTCTAGGTCTTCTAGAAACTTAAGTGAAAGTGATAAAGAAACTAATTTGTTTCTCATGGCTAACTATGAATAAACTAGTAACAATATAGTTCTAACTTTGAAGTTGATTTCAACTATGATGAAGATAAAATGGTTACTTATTCATATAATAGGCTTAAAAAAGAAAATATATGACTTGAAAATAGATTGACTGAAATGTAAAGGAAAATAATAACTTGAAAACTAATTGTAATATACAAATTCTCTTCATGTAATTATGCATTTACTTCTTAAGTGAGAACTTTAAAATTGTGAAAGTTTCAATAATTACCAACTTAAAATTAATTATATTTTATTCACAGTTGCAAGATCAAGTCTTAATGAACTCCTTAATTCACAAAATGTGATCAATAGAGTTACAATTGATCATACATACCAAGAGAAACAAAGAAAATTTAAAATATTATTCAATTTTTGAAAATCATCTAGTTCACCTTTTGTGGCTTTCTTTATTATACGAATCAGGGACATGCGTCAAACACGTATTATGCTACAAATGTGAAGTATGTTTGGATTCTCAATGGTAACCAAAAAATTATTAATTCCAAAGGATCCAAAGTAACTTGAGTATCTAAATCTTTTGCTTATCTTGTTTTATAAGTTTATCTCACAACCAATAAATCAATATGGTATCTAGATAGCATTTCTTTGAGGCATATGACAAAAGATAAAAGAAAATGGGCAATATATATAGGGACACATAAAAAACTATTGAGAGTTTAAGGTTTGTGAAAGTTCTTTAATTTTGATAGAGAATGTATTGTTAGTTGAAGAATTGAAGTGTAATATCTTAAGCACCAATTAGTTGAGATAAATGTTTGAAAATAACTTTTGAGATATATAAGATGATCTTAATAAATTTAAGAGAGATAAATAGGAGATATTATACCTAGAACAAATGCATAATAGATTATTGGAATTAAATGAGGTTTCAAAATTAAGTTGGATGAATCTTGACTCATTATTAAGAAAAGGTAGCTAAAACATATAAATAAGAAAAAAAAATTGACTATGATGAAACTTATGTTCTAGTTGCAAGACTTGAAGGAATTAGATGTTTCTTGTCCATGCTTCAATAATGAATTTTAAGCTTTTTCAAATAGATGTTAAGAGTGCCTATTTAAATGGCTACATCAAGGAAGATGTGTATGTTGAACAACCGCTAGGTTTTGTTGATTTTGAGTTTCAAAATCATGTCTTGAAATTGAAGAAAGCTTTGTATGGTTTCAAGCAAATCATGATATGAAATATTAAGTAATTTCTTGTCTGAGAATGGTTTCATCAAAGGTAAAGTTGACTCCACTCTTTTCATGAAAATATCTAGAGGTAAAATTTATTAATTTTAATACATGTTAATGTTATGATATTTGGTTCAACTAATAATTCATTTTGTAGTGGTTTTGCTAGTATAATACAGATGAAGTTTGAGATGTCAATGATGGTAGAATCAACTTTGTTCCTCGGTCTTCAAAATAAATAATTCAATTGTGGGGATATTTATAAGTCATAAGTCAAAGCATGTATTACTTTGAATATTTTAGGAAATTTGGCATTGTCAACTCAAAAGAGTCAATGCCTAATCATGTAGTTGTTGATAAAAAAAGTAAATTAGTTGATCAAACAACATATAAATGCGTGATTGGTTCATTATTATACTTAAGTACTAGTAGACCTAAAATTATGCATAATGTTTATATTTGTGCTAAATTTTAGGAATCACCTACAAGCACATGGAGGTGATTATAACTTCTTTTACATGTTTTCATCAAAGGTGATAGTCCAAGCTCATGAAAAGGAACTTGAATGCTTCATTTTCCTTTCCTTTTATTTTATTGTATTTTGTAAAGAGTATTCAAACTCTAGTTTATAAATAGGAGTTTCTCATGCGTACAATTTTTGAATATTTATGCGAGTAACTTTGTAAGAATACTTTGAGTGTCTTGAAAGTGTGAGATTACTCTTCATAGATTCTTATTTTGGAGAATTTCTTCAACTAATGAATCTTCCTTGCACTTATTATTGAAATTCTTTCTAAAAGTGACATGTTCTAAACTATCTCTTCGATGTTCTAAACCAACATTGTCTTGTTGGTCCAATCATAGCTAAAATACTTTTCTTTGTTTTATCAAGTTTGTAATGTCATGACCAAGGACCTCCTCTACCAAGCAGAAAAGCATAGGATATAACACATCACCTTGATACATTCCTCTAACACACAAGAAGTATCCAACCAATTTGACACTGATATATACGAATAGACAATCAAGCAAATTTAACTAAACTTTCTATAAAAGGACAAAAAGAAGCATATAATCCAAAAGACCTTAAACACTCTTAGTGACAATATCGAAGGCTTTTTATTTTTATTTGTTGACCTTCCCTAAGAAATCCATTTTGTTGGTTCGAAATTAATTTTTGTGCAACTTTTGCTAATATATTAAAGAGGATTTTAACCTTGAAGAGTAAGTTAGTTAAAATATTAATCTTTAATTCGTTCTCAATCTTCAAACTTTACAAAAAATATAAATCACACCAGAAAAGACCTAATTGTGTTAAAGGAATTGAAAGACTGCACAATAAAAAAAATTCAATATTGCAATATTTTTTTAAAAAAAACTTCCCCAAAACCATTTAGTCCACGAGTTCTAAACACATTAAGAATGTGTTTTTTATTTTATTTCAGACAAATAAATAGCAAATAAAGAAAAACACGGAAAATATGAAAATCAAGAAATAAAAAATTAATTAAACATGAAGAATGAGAAAAAAAAATGTTGAGGTGTTCTTTCTTATCATACATGCAAATATTTGCGAAGAAAGAAAATATAAATATAATAAAATAATAATAAATTTATAAAATAATAATAATAATAAATATTTATAATAGTATATATAATAAAATAAAAGAATAATGATAAAAGTAATAATAATAAAATTAAAAATAAATAATAATAATAATAATAATAAATAAAATATAAAATAACAATAGTAATATTAACAATAATAATTTAATCTAATTTTTATTTCATTAATATTTTTTAAATACTTTTAGATGTATTGAGAGTCTCTGATAATTGGAATGGTATTCCAATGGAGTTCACGGATCCTATCATAATATTACTTTAATCAAACGTGATGATAGTTATAAATAACTTAACATCATTCGTTCTATGTTTAATATTTAAAATTTATATTTATTTAATATTTTGAATAATTTAAGAGTTTATCTATTTAGGATTTTGAATAATTTAAATTTTTATTTATTTCAGATTTTTATTTAAATAGGATATTAAATAATTTCATATTTTTATTTATTTAAAATTTTAAATAATTTAGAAATTTTATTTATTTCATATTTTTATTTAAATAGGAAATTAAAATAACTCTTAATCTTACAATTTTTATCAATTAATAATTCATCAAGTCCAATAAATTAATCATATTTTATTTTAAAATAAATTTGTAATATTATAATTTTGTTTATAAAAAAATATTTTATCAATCATACTTATCAGGTTACTTATAATTTTTTCATCATTTATCATTATCTTTTCTTTTATTCAAATACACATACATTTTACTTACTTTCACTTCAAATATTTTTTTATTTTCTACTCTGTCAAATTCATCCTCAAATCTAAATTTATCTTCATAATTTAAGGAAAACACTAGGACAAGTGTATAATTTTCTTCTTCATTAACAAGACAAGAGATAACCTTATGTATTAGATTAGAAGCATTCGAATCATCTTAGAATGAATTATATAAAGAAAGAATAAGATCCTCTCAATCTCTTTGTTGGTTATCAAAAGCTTGAGATTCATCCTTTAAGAGCATGTATTTTTCACAAGGATCCTTTTATAGAAGCTAAAGCATGAAAATATTTGGTATTACGGTCATTGTCCACGAATCATGTAACATTTACTTCTTCTTTTTTTCCAAAATGATTCTTTCAGAGCCAAAACATTGTTCAGTCTAATACTAGATTTCAAAACAAGAATGTTGTTATTCATTTCCTATTTCTTTTGTTTTTCTCAAATAAAATTCCGAGGATGCGAATGGAAGAATCTACTTGTGGATTATTATTATTATTATTGGAGTAAGAAAAACTCTTTATGACCAAATACATACGTAGTAAGTTATTTTTTTTTAAAAAAAAAGAAAATTCTTTGAACTTTGTATGAAAGAAGATTTATCATTGAAGAAACATTTTAATATCATGAAAATCTCACAGCCAGAGGAATGAGAAAAAATGTTGTCAAAACCAACCACAGCAATTAATAACTTCAATTAAAATCAATGACAAAAAAGAAATAGTAAAGCATATTGCAAGCGGGAGGAAACAACTGACATAATGAGAAACTAACCAAAATAATTGTGATAAGCAAAAGCTTTCAAGTCGAAACTGAATCTAAACCAGAGAGAAGAATTTTACGAATAGGAGAAGTAGCAATAAGAGTTTTGTCAAAGTGTGTAATTTGAGAGTTTTTTCTTCATGTATAAACTTGTTAATTGGATATCTACTAAAAAGGCCAGGATAAAAAAAAATACCCAACAATTACTCTATTAATATAATTTTAATATATATTTTTTTATGTTGAAAGTAGATCCCATTAGCAGTTTTACTTAATTTTCAATTTATGACTTTACGTTTTTATTATTTTTAGATAATTAATTCTGAAATTGTATAAATTCTGCGGGATTAAACACACAATTATGAGCTACATTTATATGAACAATTTGATTTCTAATTAATAGTATTGATAGCAAACACATTTCGCATATCAAACCTTTATTATACATATTTTTAATATTAATTTATGTAAACAAGATATGAAGATAAGAGCAAAAATATTTAAAGGAAAAAGGAAAACCATAAGCAAATGAAGAAATGACATAGAAGATTGCAGAAACACATTGTAAATTCAATTCTTTTAATTTTCAGTATGTTGGAATGTTTTTATATAAGTGAATGTTACAAATGTATTATTTTAAGTATCTATGGTGTTCTATATATAATGCTTACATGATAATCTAAAATTTTAAAAATATAAACTTCCAATAGCTTTTTATTTTTGTGGTCAAAGTTGCTTAAGTGATTAGGACTTATGTCAAGATTCTTTTTTAAAAACCATGTTCTTGTAACTATTTATATGACTCATCATTTTTCTAATAATTGCTTTGTTGATTTCTTGATTTAACTTTTGTCGAGTTAATTTTCTCTTTGATTCGTTGAGTTTTGTCGAGCATATCTTGAGGTAGATTTCTTCAATATTAAATATATTTTAATGATTATATATATATATATATATATATATATATATATATATATATATATATATATATATATATATATATATATATATATCTCCGTATCGGAGTCCATTTATATACCCCTAACAATATTCAAGATTTTTTTTTTGTGATACTTTTTAAAAAATTCTTTAATATTTAAAAAAATTACCATATTAAAATATTTTATAAAATTAATACAAATTATATTAAAGACAACTGAATTTTATAGCTGAAATAGGATTGCAACTTATTTTCACTTTACCACTTTTGACAAAAATGATGCTAAACTGGGAAATAAATTTGGCAGGTAATGAATATTTATTTAGCTTATAGTTGTAAATTCTTGTAGTGCACCTGGGTGGATACGATAGTATAAAAAATAGTTTTGCACTCTACCGAATTTTTGAATGCAAGATTTATTAATAACGAATGGTAAGAAGAAAATGGACGTGGACACTTGATGACTCTGGATCATAGTCAACAAGATCTAGGAATCATTTTTTGCTAAATTAATAAACCCTAAACATAAAGCATTTATTTAAAATTTGTTGGTGTTGTGGTATTTGATGAAGATCTTGGTATTCCCTATGGCAATTGATTTTGAAGAGATTGGCAGCTAAATGAATATTGCTTGAAGGAATATGATTTGGGACCATGAGTCATTGAAGTGTGTTATGGCAACTCCTGTAAAATGTTGGTACTCTTCTTTGACTTGGTCTTTTGCTATGCTGGCTGGGGTATCATGTTTTGAAAACTTGCAATTATCACTTCATTCACCACCATGGAATAGTGAAAGGAAATAAGTTCAGTTTGTATGGTAGCTGGGTTGGTTAGGACCCACAGGAATGACATTTCAGGCAAAGAGTTTGTGTGGCAGATATTATATTAAATGTTCTTCATGCTCCTTCTTCTTAGGATCATCTTCAAAATTGCACCTCCTTCTTCTTATAGCTTGCCAAATCAATCAATCCATTGCAATCTATATTTTCCCAAAAGCTTATCTTAGGAAGATACCCTTCATCTTTCATCTCATTTGCACATTTTTGGTATCTGATTTTGCATTGATCCCCTACCCTTATACATATGAGACAGCTATTTTATAGAAAGAATTTAAGAACTTGTAATTTTATTTTTTATAACATTTAATTTGCTAAAATATTCCTTTCAAAATAAATGTATGTTAATTACTAATTTTGTTACAAAAGTTTAGATTATTTGTCTCTGAAAGGGGACAAAACTGGATCTGTATAGTCGAGATGTTGAGAGGGAATGAAATTAAGAGTTCGAAAAACTAAAGATAATTACAAATTCGTTGTCACAAACTTTTTTTTATTTCACGTGAAACTTTGATTTTGATTTTTGTCAAAATTCAATTAAAAAGTTAATGTATTTTTTCCTCTTTTGAGTTGCATATATTTAAGATATTAGCTAGGAGAACTTTGAAACTTTACTATGATTAACTTCTACAGTATATGTATTAAATTTTGTACTTTTCGAACTAGGTATATTTATACAATGGTGTAAGACTTTTGCAGCATGTAGAAACTCGTATGTTCAACAATTAAATATATAACTACTGTTATGGTATTTTTTTTATAAAATAAACAATAAAACTACTTTACAATATATAGCCTTTTTCATATAAAAACATTTATAATGAGTGTCATAGGATTACATTTCAATATATTTCTGAATATAATATAATAAAACGATGATCTATTTTTTTATTTATTATATTAAAATAAATATATCAATAGAAATCATTATCACAGTATATTTTATTCTTGAGCTTATTAAAAATAGAAAATCCAACCAAAACAAAATTGTGAACCAGTCCAAAAGGTTCACACCATAGGGTTAGCTTTATAATTTATAAATCACTCTATATTTCAATATATATATATATATATATATATATATAGGCTTTTACCATCTCTATTATACAAATATTCTTATAGATAATAGATTATCCACGTACTCTATAATTAGTCTTTCCCAAACACTAAGAGGATCCCTGCCTAATTATAACTATATTTATATTTGGTTCTTGTTGAATGAACATAAATATCTACACAAAGTTAGGCCTAGTTTATGAATTAGATTATTACTATCCTTGTTGGTCAATAAGTGAGAATCATCATAGAAAGATAACTTCCGTACGCACCTCAACTATGTCCCACCAATATTTTTTTCTTTTCAATTATTTTTCCTTATTCCAATTACACTACTACTATAGACTATATATACACTTTCACAGTTAAAAAAATTGATTAATAATTCAATATAGATCCACACAATGTAGAAAGTTTTTCATTTTATATATCAATTATAATAGAAGTGATGTAGTCTAGTTGGATATCTGTTTCAATCAGTAAATTTCAAATACTCATATCGACATCATGTTGGTATTTAGGTTAAAACTATTCACAATAAAATCAAGGTACTTATTCTTGGAAATGCATCAAATATTGAAAGCTAGAGGTGAATTCTTAAATCAGATATCATCTAGGAAAGTACTAAAGTAAAGTTGAGATAAAAACAGTACAAGTATAACTAAACGTATGAGATTTCGTATACTACTAAAATTCTTCCCTACACCTAACTCAATTACAATAGGTAACTTATTTTGTAGATGTGTCAATAGGAGGACAAAGGATTTGAATTGAAGATGGATGAATGGTAGCTGACTAAGCTGGTGGAGAGAAAGAACATTGTTTGGTGAACTATATATATAGCCAAAGGAAATGTTGATGCACATATTTCCTTAGATATTTAAATTTTTCAAAAAAAAAAAATACATATCCAATTATTAAGCTATATGCATTGCAATCCTAGAATGAGAAGAACATGCCCTATGAATTCATGCTTGAAAAATTTGTGGCACTACGTATATTTTAGTCTCTGATTGATTTGAATTTGTTTATATACGAGTTATTTCATGTGTTGTAAAACATGGACTGCACAACCACCCATATGATGAATTTCAATGTTGCATATTATTGCTTCAAGAGAGAGGACTCTTGTGCAAAATGTGATACATATGCGAATAAGATATAGCCATCTAACTCTTTTGCAAAAATCTGCTGAAGAAACCAGTTTCTAGGGCCAATCTATTTGAACTACTCAAAAACGGGGAAACTAATCAACATGCTATCATAAGGTTTTTGCAAAAATAATCTCCTAATTCTGCAATATAGGATTAAATTTTAAGCCAACTATTTTTTTAAGGGACACGATAGAGTTAGAGTTCTACGTGCTAATACGTAAAGTCTTACTCTATAAGCTTTTTGATCGGTGAAAAAAATTTAATAAATAGAAAATATTTTATTTTATGAGTTTTTTTTATTGGTGAAAAATATTTAATAAATAGAAAATAAAAAAAATGTTTCAACCCATATAAAAAAATAAATTGTTTGATACAAAAGAATATATACATTACATAGAAAATTAGCCTCAAATGTATTGAACTACTTATATTTTGTGAAAGACTTAGAAAGTGTAAAATATCAAATTTTTGCATATGTATATATTTTATAAGAGGACTGGAACACTAAAAGTATTCTGATTTTGATTTATAATATTCTTGCTGATAAATGAAAGAGAAAATAAAAGATTAAAGAAAATAAAAAATATGCTATACTTATATTCGCTATAATTTTCTTTTACCTCTCTTAAAATTAGAAAATAAATTCTACTTTTAAGCTTTAAATATTTTATATGAATAAAAGTGTATGTTAATTGGACTTGAAATTTTAAGTTTTTTAAAAAGAAAATAACATAGTGTATAAACTCTACATCCTCAGAGATTGTTAGTGGACACAAACATAAATAGTGTGTTTGACTAGAAGATGTGTCAATATTTTATCCTGCTTTAATTAATTTGAGTACTCCCCCAGATTAGCGGCAAGAAATTTGAGGGATTAAAGTAGTAGTTAGAGATCCTTATCTACTTTGATTAGGGTTTGAAATTGTTGTTGATATTTAGACAAATTAGTTCTCTTAAATGTACCTTACTATAGTTTCTGAAGTTTTAATTAACACATGAAAGCCTTCATTATGTAGTTTCTGAAGTTTTAAATCATGAGTTATATTTGTTTAAAAAAAGTCATAGGATATATTATATTTAATAGAAACACACACATGTATATATACATCATAAAATTAACGATATATGTATTTTTCTTTTAATTATGATTATTTAAATATAATCTAATATTTTATATTTGTAGTTATATTTATTTTCATAACAAATTCTATATCTATAACATTATGAATATTTATCTGCAGAATCTCAGTTATATAAAAAATGTTGAATGAAATAGCAATGTCAAAATTATACATAACAACACATTTTTTCATGCCATGGTATATCAGATTAAACCGAAGGTATTATATAAAAGTAGGGAGTGGTGGTTTGAGTTATTAAATAAATCTGCCATTAATTTCGATAAAAATAATTCAAAGTTTTATATATAAGAAATAAAGAACTAAAGCTTCAAAAATCACTGTCATGTATTTTAAATTATGTTGTAAATTATATTGCGTGTGCACACAAACACGATATATATTCATCAAACATCTATAATATATAAAAGTTTAATTACTTTTTCATAGTATTCTGAAAAAATAAATCAAAAGTTTATGATAAAAATAGATTTTATATTTTGACATTTCATAATAGATTCCTCATGATCATGCAAAAATATGTTTTTCTCTCTTCTAAAGCTTGGCGGCGAATCTAAAATTAATCTATCTTTGATTGGTTTGCTATAATATCAATGTTTAATCACGTTAATTATACTAATTTGACTCTTTAAAAAAAAGTACAAATGTATTTATACTTGATATAAAGTAGTTAAATTAAGTTTGTGAAATATTTTAATTCAACTTAAGCCATAATATATATTTTTTTTTTCGTTTTGTGATTAAATTCACACTTTACAGTATTATTTATCACCTGAACTTTGATTGTGTAAAGTCTATAAAGACCTTTTTTGATCTATTTCTCAATTATAATTAAAGTCAACCAGTCATGATTTTTAAAATAACTTATTTGAAAAATATTTTAAATTTAAACAAACTTTATATAATCGATGCTTAAATTAATTATTTTTTGTGAAAATTTCATTGCAAAGTACCAAAATTCAAAGTAGTGTAGCACTGCCACATTTATAGATAATATAATCTTCTTTTACAAAAGCTTAGATTAACGAATGCTCAAAATGATTAAATAATCTTTTAATTCTGTGATCAACTTTGACCCTTCTACGTTGAACCTTGCAAAAGTCATGACAATTTTAACGTTTATGTTTTCGAAAAATAAAAATAATTTTAAAAACATTTAATCTGAAATTTTAAGTGCGATTCTTACTAATTCCTGGTCTTCTCTTTTTTTACTAATCCCTGGTCTTCAATGACAGTTCCAAGTCCTATTTCTACCTTAGTCTCCTCTTTTTCACGTTTTTCATTTATTTATATTTTGGGGTTCAAGCATAAACAATATAATCTAAACAAAAAAAGGTATTTTCAGTTTTTATTAACAATAACTATGTTGATAAAATTAAATAAATTTTTTATAGTGTAAAAAATATTTTTAGAATTCTCTTTTTCCTTTATTTTATTGTTTATTTTGTAGATGATAATAAAATTCGACATTGTTCTTTTGATTATTTTTCTATTATTTATTTATTTATTTATTTATGTCATTAGAGTTAGATAGGCAAATGTGTCCGTCCGATTAATCCTGCACCACAAAAATTCGAACTTTAAAAATTTGTTTTTGCTGTCATTTTGGTCTTTAATTTTTACAAACCACCTCCACCCCACAAAACTTACACGGGTTAAAATGGATTATAGATCTAAGTTTTTTAAGCATTCTTTGCATGTCAACAATGTATTCAATCAATTGAGCAATGTACAACCAATTGAAGTAAAAAAAAAAATGATTTTGAATTGAAGGCAGTGTAATAACCAATAGAAGAAAAATATATTAGATTTTGAGTTTTTTTTTTTACTTTATTTATGCAATTGAGGTGCAAATTATGTAAGTGATCCCGATATTTTTACACAAATCTAGTCTCCCATTGAAATAATATCAACTTGTCTTAAAGGAAAGAGAATGGTAGAGTGAGAAAATTAAAATTTAAGAAAAAGTTCGTTACATTTAAAAAAAAAATGTATTTGATTCTTATATTTTTAAATTGATAGATTCAGTTTCTCCTTTTGAAAATATGTGATTTTAATCCCAAAACTTATCTATGATTAATTTGAATTAATATCTACTCAAATTAAATTAATTTAAAATAATAATAAATAATTTCATAACGCTTCTTAATTTAAAGGGGTAATTAAATTCATATCATTAAGATTCTTTTAATTCATTTGACTCTGAAAAAGCATAAAAATTCGAGAAGACACAATGTGTGAAGGAGAAATGGAAAAGAAAAGGCCATAAGTTATGAATGGTTAACTAATTTTTTTGGTTTTGATTAGAGATTCGGTCAAAACACTCTAGATGCAGAAAATTCAAAAGGCAAACAGTCACTTTAACATTAAAAGTTCAACTCTCTTTATGTTTGTTAAAATTAAAATTTTTCAAAAAATTAACTTTAATTTTTAATACAACCTCAATATGAAAATTATTAAGATAAAATTTCAGTTAAATATTGTTCTTTGCTCATGCTACACTTCTAAACATATGTAAAAATAGTTTTGTTCTTTACAATAATTCTAACAAATTTGAATAAGACTGTCACGCCAACACAAAAAAAAATTATGTTTCTACGTATGATTTAGAAGAAATGTTGAATGCATATAAGTTTTGAGAAAAAAAAAATGACATTTTACATATTTTACATATATGTATCATAATTTTAATTTTTTTCTAGAAAATGAAAGTAATATTTAAAATACCCTTAACATATTGTTTTTACACTAGTTGTATTTAAAATTTAAGACCGAGTTTTATTTAAAATAAATTTTATATAGATAAATATTTGAAAATGTATACATAGAAATTAAATGTTTACTTTTTATTTGATTCTGAAATTTTATCTTTCACAACTTTTCTATTTAAATTCTCTAAATTTATAGAAGATTATGACTTTTGTTATTCTGGTAGATTTTCAAGGACTTAGAAAGATACATGATATTTTTTATGATTCAGTTAATTGTTAAATTTGGTAAGAATATCATTTCTTATTAAAGTTTTGAATTCCTTTTCTTCCTTTTGAGTAGTTTGTTTAATAAAGATCTTTCTGTTTAGAGTTTAATTTATGAAAACTTATCTGAATTATTATTGAGTTGTTACAAGAACTAGATGGAAAACATTGCTAGTAGACACACTTCTATCCAGATAAAGAGAGTTAATATTTAGAGTTTTACATATATTATGCATTGATTATTTACACGATGACATATGTGGCAATCTAAATTTTTATATTTATATTGGGATAT
>Ga0209489_101887_pt1 | contig 43050 bp, 46 predicted proteins | sample SiratrowhiteBW_FD_187527 | JGI IMG/M metagenome (GOLD analysis project Ga0209489, IMG submission 187527) | Root nodule microbial communities of legume samples collected from California, USA - Siratro white BW (SPAdes) (version 2) | ecosystem: Host-associated > Plants > Roots > Nodule | place... | reverse complement strand
CATCTTCGGCAGTGTATTTGAGAATAAGAGAATCCCAAATTTCCTTTGCTTCCTTATAGGAGCAATACACATCGAACAAGTCGTTAGATAATGCACTGAGCATGGTGTGACGACATACCTTATTTGCATGAATCCAATCTTCAATTTGTTTCGTAGAAGAACTGGTGTCCGGTTTGGACGTCGTAAGTGCATAAGCAACTCCGTACATGTCTAACAAGGTAGACACGCGTTCCTGCCAGCGTCGGAACTTTTGACCCGAGAAGACTTCAATCTTTGAAACATCCGGAAACGGCTTCGCAAAGATGATTGACGTTTCGGAAACACCATTTGACATCTCCGGCACAGTGTTGTTGATCTCCACACCGTCAGCCATAAGTCCTTAAGATTGTTGTAAAGACGGCTGAAAAATTAATAAACTAACTTCCGGAGGCATGGTAAAATATCACTGTCCTTAATGACTTATCTGCGATAAATGCGCAAGTCCCCCAGGATACAACAGGAACTTCTCAGTGAGGATCTCAGAACTAGCAAGTTTGCTCTTTAGAGCAAAAATACCCAATATATCTAAAGAAAGAATAAAGAAAGAGAAGAGAGAATATGAAGAAGAGCAAAAGGGAAGTAGAGGAACTCTTGGTGTTGTGTGATTTTCAGAGTAAGGGGGGCCTCTATTTATAGAGAATGGGAAGTGAAAGGTTTGGGCTATGAAGGAGTAGTGGAAGAAACGGCCTCCACCATCCACGCCCAAGTGGTTGCCCCTAACGTTCACAAAGTGGTTCTCAACGTTCAAAATGCTGCAACGTTCATGAATCCACGTTTGAAGCTGCTGAAACTGCATCCGGAAAAATCTCTGCGGCACTAACGGGCTGGTGCTGAACGTTATTAGATATTCCCTTTTTTTTATTTTGCAATACCTCTAACAATGAGAACGAGAAGGGTCTCTTCAACTTCGAGTAAATAAAATTTATTTCTAAATTTTTTTAAAAATGAAAAAAATAATAATTTCTTCTAATATTACAAAATTAAAAGTAGTATTTTTTTAACAAAAAAATTATTTTCTCTAGTTTATTATTTTTTATTTTCACTTTAAATATATAAAATAATATGGGGTTTTTTGGTCCCCATCCGTGCTGATGTATATTTAGTTTTATTTGATCACTTCATTCATCTCATTCTCCTGTGTTTAAGATTTCAAGTTTCCTGTGTTTAAGATTTCAAGTTAAGATTTCTATGGAATGCATGTTGTATTGTTTCAATCCCTTGCTGATGTATATTCAGATTTATTTAATTCGTTTTGATTACATCTATTAACTGTTTCCGCTGATAAATTTCAGTTCCGTACATCGTTGCCTTTCTTATTCCTAAAATTCTTTTGTGTGGATTGTCTTTGATCACCTCATCATTTACCAATTTATATAAATGATTAGTCACATTATTTTTACAGTTTTTTTTTTGTCTTTTACAATTTCATTCAGGTGAAATAAGAAATAATAAAAATACTTTTTGCTATTTGCACCCATGTTATGTTTTTAATTTGCACCTCTCATTTTCTAATATGCATTTTGGGCCGCTGATTCAATTTTCTAATGTAGACCATTTATTTTGGGTTGCTCGTCCAATTTCTAATTTCATCATTTTATTTTTTTTCTAATTTTTCTAATGGTGTCAAATGTTTAAAGAATATTTGTTTAATTCAAATTAACAAAATGCACTGATTACACTGACCATTATTTGCATGGTTTGTTAATTATACTGTTTAGTTATTACACGATTAGTTTGATTGATAATGACTGAATTTGGACGAAGAAACAAATGTGCATGGTTCAGTTATAAAGCATAAACAAGATTAGTATTGTTTAGTTAATTGCACTCATTACACTCAATGACGAGGCTCCCGTTAGTTGAATTTGACCTAAATCTTAAACCCTAAATCCTAAAAACACACATCTTATCAATTTTGGTTTAGAATCAAATTTATTCGACAAATATTTAATTGCAGCATGAAAACAATGACTTTAGAACCCATCAATTAGGATCTATATTTCTCCGATGCATACATTATAGCAAGTAACTCCTTTTTAATAGTAGTGTAATTGACTTGATTTTCATTTAAAATGTTACTTGTATAGTGTATTACATAAAAAACTTTTTCTATTCCTTGTCCTAAAACTCTCCTACTGCATAACCACTAGCATCACATATCAACTCAAAATTATATTGTCAATCAAGAGAAGAAATCGCAAAATAAGTTTTTCTTCTAAAATCTCAAAAGCATATAAACAATGATAATCAAAATTAAAATGAGTATCCTTATTTAGTAGGTTTCTCAATGACTTTGCAATCTTGGAGAGGTCCTTAATGAATCTTCTATAAAAACCAGCATGCCTTAAAAGACTTCTAATCCCTTCCACATTGCTAGTTGAGGCAATTTTCCAATCACATCCACTTTGGCTTTGTAAACTTCAATCCCTTTGTGAGAGATCTTATGGCGTAGCATAATACCTTCAATCACCATGAATTGACATTTCTTCTAATTCAGCACTTGATTAGTTTCGACACACAGTATGTTACCCAAATTCTCCAAACAAGATTGCAAAGAAGAACCAAAAACTAAAAGATCGTCTACAAAAAATTTGATGCATTTTTCTATCAAATATGCAAATATAGTAAACATGCATCACTACAAAGTAGTTAGAGCGTTACATAATCCAAATGACATTTTTCTATAGGCAAAAACACCAAAGGGACAAGTAAAAGTAGTCTTCTCTTGATCTTTTGGGTCCACCACAATTTGATTATACTCTGAACAACCATCCAAAAAGAAATAATAAGCTTTGTTTGCCAATCTCTCCAACATCTGATCCATAAAAGGTAATGGAAAAGTATCTTTTCTTGTGACTTGTCAACTTTCGATAATCAATGCACATGTATCTTTTCATTTTTCTCATTATGAATAGAATCATGCCATCCTTCTTTGAAACCACTTGTATTGGACTAACCCATGCACTATCTAAGATAGGATAAATCACTCCTGCTTCAAGAAGTTTTTGTACCTCTTTCTTTACTACCTCTTTCATTGTGGGCTTCAACCGTCTTTGAGGTTAAGCTATAGGTTTATAGTCCTTCTCCATGTGAATTTTATGCATATAATAAGAAGGACTAAAACCTTTGAAATCAGATAATGCTTAACCTATAACTTCTTGATTCACTTTAAACACCTCAGTCAGTATTCTCTATTTATCTTCAGAAAGTGATCTACTGTTGATGTTGGTTTACCAAAATAATAATAATAATATTAATAAATATAATATCTAAAATAATATATATAATAATATAATATTATTAATATTAATATTACTCTTATTAATAACTTTAATATTAATACTAGAATAATAATATCATTAATAATATAATTAATTATATAAGTTAATAATAATAATAATAATATTTTTACTAATTTTAATAATATTACTAATTTTTATTATTAATAATAATATTAATAATGTTAATAATAATAATGTTAATGTAATTAATAATAATAATAATATTCAAAATAATAATGTTAATAAAAATAATTGTAATTTTAATAAAATTAATTGTTAATATTATCTACGAAAAAATTTGTGTGTAATTACATAAGGATTTAGATTCGTACGTAATTACCTATAGATATTTTGTATGTAAAATTCATAGGTAGTGTCAAATTTACCTACGGATTAGAATTCGTATATAATTACCAACAAATTTTCCGTATGTAAAATTTGTAAATAAAATCTGTATGTAAAATCCGTAAGTAATGCTAAATTTACTAATAGATCAAAAATTTCTTGTAGTGAATTGTCTAATGAAATGAATTTCAATTAAATTTTTCTCTTTTCTATTAGCATTGTAAGCTTTTGACTTTCTTATATTTTAAACTTTATTTTGAGAAAGAAATCATAAGCAATATATATGTGTATATGTGTGTGTGTTAAGAAATGGACGTCACATTGAGGTGGTATTAGAGTTTGCTTTTGATATTATGCAGTTCAAATATCCCTTTATGTCTAAAATGAATAAATATGTGTGGATAGTATTCTCGAAAACTTATCCAAGACTTCAAAAATGTTATTATTCTCAGAGGTTATCATAGACCTCGACCAACTATGATACGAATGAAGTTCTTAGTCCAATAAAAAGGAAACCTCTACTTATTCCTATCACACAAAAACTTATTACCCAAAAACTCCATTATAACCTTGAAGAACCCCTCTTAAAAAAATTTGTAAGACAAGGTGTAAAGAGTGAACAAGCACGTTCTGGGGTGACTGACAATTGATAACCACTCTACCAAGTCAAAAGGCTGAACAGTATAAAAATTAAGGAAAACTTGAGGAAAGGACCTTAGGTTAACCATCTCTCACACCAAGCAAAAGACTCGTAGTGAGAACCAAGTGTTTGGATATAATTAAGTAGGTGCAACATTTAAGACTCGGGACACCCATGGTAAACTTGTTGAAAGGAAAACGAATGTGGATCGTTATGAACAAACATGTGTATATATAGAAAAACTCGTACGGGACCCCTTTTAGTCGTGACACTTATTGTCAATAACACTAAATCGCGCCATGGAGATTATGCCCACCTCGACATCCTTTTTTAGCACGAGCACACTAGCGACAAAGGATCATACCATAGACAACCATTAATACTTAGAAAATAAATCTATCACATGTGTATCTACCCAATCATAGCCCAACCAGAGTGGAAGGTCACTCTTAGCTTGCTCAACAGTAAGATCCTCTAGTTGACTCGGAGCATCAACTTGCCCAAAAGCAGAACTCACATTCTCTACCCAACCAAGACTCGCTAGAATCTTCAGTATCCAAAAGCTGACACACTCGAGGAGGAAAACATCACTAACCTAAAAGAACAACGAACTCTCTACACCTAAGCAGTACTCATATCAATGATAAAAAACCTAATGATCCCAAGAGAATGACCCACCCTTATTTATAGTTGGTGGAATGCAACAGCCAGTGACATGACCAACCCCAACCGTTAGATAGAATCAAATAGAGCAGCATAACCACATAGGTCACAAATGACAAAAATGACTCATTTCAATCCCCTTCCAATTCGTACTAGGAACCTTCTAGACTTTTCGGGGTATACCTCTCCAGCTTAGGACTAGGAAGGAATAAGTAATTGATGACACCTCAACCGAACAAGTGAGCAATCATATTAGCCAAAGAAAATAGAGAAGGGCAAAATTTTGTTACAAAATTAAGCTCTCGAACCAATTTTTTTTAGCTTTGGGTGCTTATATATAGTCGATGTATATTTATATTAAAATTTTACATTTCGAAAGTAAAGTAAATTGTACTATATATAGTCGAGAACATCTTAGCACAACATAACTAAAAACGACATGTCAAGATAAATTTGGATAAGAACTAGATTCACATAGTTGAAGTGACCTCAAAACACTGTGGAACATTTATTAAAAATATGCAAAGGTCCAATCCAACTGTATAAATAAGTTGATATAAGATAACTAAAGAATACATTCAATAGTATTTATTACTTATAATCACTGTGAAACTTACTTAAGCTTAAAAGCATCTTTGCAGGTATATCCCCTCATCATCTCATATTTAAGACATTCATTAGTAACCACTAAGAGAAGAACATCCCACAATTAATATAGAACAGCAAGACACTTCCAGAATAACTAAGAGGAGACCATCTCAATTCGGGTAGAAATATAAACATTATACTTTTTACAAATTTATTTTATAAGAAGGTAAATTAATTCTCTAAATATAGTTATCAATACTGTGAAATTATATTATGTTATAAAAGTGATAGATGAGTTGATAACCCATATATTTTTAAAATTCGAAGTTATTTTTTTGAGTTTTATTTAAAAATTAAAAGTAATAATTATATAAGTTTAATTAGTGTATTTGTATTTTATATAGAAATATAGTATATTTAAAACCGAAAATTTTAAAATGGCTAGCATGTCTACCAAAAAGCTATATATAAATGAATATTTATTTTCTTTTACATTAGGAATTAATTATTGCCCATAAGAAATTTCATGGAAAACAGTATCACAGTAGTTCAACACTCTGTCATCTTGTACCTGTACAGACTATACCGCGCAAGCAACTTGGCCGGTCTAAAATTCCTAAGTAAACATTTTAATATATAAAATTAAATAAATAAATACAATCAAAGAAAAGACAAGAATTGACCGTAATTAGCATGATTAGTCGAGTTCAATAAAATCATACAGATATTCCAAGTAATGTGGTAAATGTTGTAATTAACAAATACATATTAACTTTGTTAATTTACACATACATACACAACAATAATTTAAAAAATTAATCTTATGAAGTTCAACCTATCAAATGATTAGATTGTATTTGAAAAAGTAAGTGATTTGAACAAAGCTGTAAATAGCTTTTGTAATAAGAAAACCCAGTCCTCCGGACACTTTTGAGATAGTTCTTTTTGTCAGTATCGTAAAAACAAGAAATCAGAATATATATAAATATCCACCCATAGAGTGGGAGCTGAAAACAAGACATCATAGGTTAAACAAGTAATGCAGGAATGAAACAACCTCTTTTTCGCGTAATCTTATGGTAATTGGCATGAAAATATAAACTATTAAAATTTCAAAATTTTAAGGCTGGTTTGCTAATGCGTGAGCTTGAAGCTCATGAATTAAGGCTTGAGCATCGGCGTAAGACGTTCCACCTTCTTCCACAGCTCTTGCAGCTTTCCCTGCAAGGCCTTTCACTCGCCTTCTCATTTCCTCTGCCTCTACGCTCTCCTCCATCAGCTTCCTCACTGCCACCTCCACCTTCTCTCTCCCCACTAACCCTTTCCATTCTCCATTCCACCCCCACCACTCCCTGCTCCCCACTTGGACTCCAATCTTAAGAACCTCCGTTATCAACTTCTCGTTCGAAAATTGCTCAGCCGTCAGAGGCCACGTGATCATCGGCACTCCCGCACTCACACCTTCCAGAGTAGAGTTCCATCCGCAATGAGTCATAAACCCTTTGATCGCAGCGTGCTCCAGAATCAACAACTGTGGAGCCCACCCTCTAAGCACCAACCCTTTACCCGTCTCCCTCATCCTCTCCTCGAACCCTTCCGGAAGCCAGTTCCCGCTCCCGTTTTCTTTGTTCTCTGATGGGTTGTAGAGAATGTTCCCCACCACCCAAACGAACGATTGATCAGAGGCTTCCAGGCCGTAAGCAATCTCCATCAGCTGCTCCGGCGGCAACCGAGCCAGGCTTCCGAAGCTAACGTAAAGAACTGAACTGGGTTCCTTAGAGTCTAGCCAATTCAGGCACTTTCGTTCATCCACAGTGGGTGGCTTCCCTCTTTCAGTTTTATCTTCTTTGGTTCTGCTGCTAAAGGACACTGGTCCCACAATCCATGCTTTCTTTCCCCACTTGGTTTTCACTAGATCAGCATAAGCTGGTTCCAAGTCGTAGAAGCTGTTGATGAGAGTGCCGAAGCTCTTCTCCTCTAATTGCTTAATGGCCCTCACCCTTTCAGGAACCTCCGATGCGTTTCTCAGAAAAGGAGGAAGCTGAGACATCGTCATTTCGATTCTGTCGGGGAGATTAGGAACGAGGAAAGGCTCCGAGTCTGAACTCAAACTCTCAAACGCGACATGCCTGAAGTTCTCCTGGACGCAGCGAGCGAAGCACCCGATACCGTTGAAGAGGATTCTGGGGATTCCGAGGTCGTCAACCACGTCGCCGGCCCAACGATGGAACATGTCGACGACGATGCAATGCGGGCGGCGTTGGAGGAGGAGCTCGCGCAGTGGTTCGAGGAGGGCGGAGGTGTCGAGGAAGGGACCCACAGACATGTCGGAGTCGGGTACGTCGGCGGAGAGAGTGTGAATGGCGATGGGAAGACCGGAATTCTGGTGGCGCGTGATTGATTTTTGAAAGTAAGGGGCAGTGGAGGGGGTGGCTAGAATGGTTGAGGAGGCTCCGTGAGAAGCAAATACTTTTGCTGCGTCTATCATTGGAATCTGATGGCCTCCCCCTACGAAGGGAAAAAAGAACATTTCAACCGAAGGGGTTTCGGCTTTCATGTTGAAATGGGAGTGTTTGCTTAGCTTGGTGTGTTAGATGGAGGAGCAAGTGTTAGTGAGTGATCAAATCTCAGCTTCTACTATTTATTTACTTTTCTCCACAGATAGAAAAGCTTGGAGCTAAACGTCATGAGTGACATATTGCAAGGAATCTTGCGACATTATTTGACTAGTGGTGTTCGTCTTAAGTTTCCAATTGCTGTTATTGGATAGAATTGTCAAACACGTGTGGAAGGAAAGCATATAATGTATATATTGTCATTATCATTTTCATTAATAGTAACTCCTTTTCTAGAAGCTCCAATGGAATTAATATGGAATTTTCGAGTTGCACCCGTCTACAACTCCACGGTGTTCTCGGTTTTCTTTGTTGGGGTGAGGTAAGTGATAAAAATAAAAGTAACTTGCAAATTAATGATGTTCTACTAAATTAAAGTGATTCTTACATGAGTATTATATAAAATCAAATACCTCTTCATTTCTTTGTTTATAATAATATACTTTTTATATAATAAAATAAAAATCTCTTTATCTTCTAATTTATAATAAGAGTAATAATAATTTATTCTTTATGTTGTAAGGAAAGACATCTTTATATATCTCCCTTAAATTAACTATAATATATGATAATTCGGAGAGATTAAACATTACTATTATTTTCTCAAGTTTCTTTCCAAAATTTCAAGACTTTAGTCATTAAATTTGCAATTTGATTCTAAGTTCTATAATGCACCAACTCAATGTCTCCATCCTTTCTTATATCTTCTAAAAAAACAAAAAAAAGGAAAACGCACTTTGAAATGTGTGTCTATCTCTTAATTTTGTGCTTTTTCAATTTGTTTCTATATTTTTAGTTTCGTTATAGGGTTTGTCATCTGTTTTACTTTTTTAAGTTTAGTTTAAATTTGTTACACCTTTTGATTTAAAGGTAAAGTATTAGTAGGTTGGTTAAAAGTTCTTTTCAAGAACGGATATAAGAGAAAGAGTATATAGCTTTTAAGAGTATATACCTAAAACCTAAAGAGTATATACCTTTGAAGAGTAATATATAAGTGGATTGTAAAAACTTATTGGATGATATTTATATTTTTTTACTTGTGTTAACCACTTTTTTTGTTTTTCTAAATTGTTTTGTTAGCATACTTTATTTAAAGATGAATTTTATCCAAAAACTCATTTTATGACTACAAAAGTTTGAAAACAAAATTATTATTATAAAAGATATGAATATGATGAGTACACGTATAAATGAAATATTAAGTTTAAGATAACACTCTCAATTATGATTTTTAATTAAGAATCAATTATTCCACCTCTATGTATTAACTCCTTTTGGCTTAAGACTGTATGGTTACATTTCAGGAAGAATAAGTAAAAAGACAATAATAATAAAAAAGAAAAATAAATAGTTAGTGAACATGAATAGCCCCTGAACGTATGAGTATAGGAAGACTATGAGATGAGAGTTAAATAAGGCTATGGGAGTTTAAATGTCAAAACATGATTGTTAGTTAAATGTTAAAAGCATGACTTTTGGTTAAATGTTAAAAGCATGACTATTAATTAAATGTTAAAAGCATGATTACTAAATGTGATAAGTGTGAGAAGGCAAAAAGGTTAAAATTTAATTATGAGAGATAAAATTTGTTAGGCACTAATTAAAGAATTAAAAGGTACTAAAGTTACATAAGGACACTTGAATGGACAATGTGTTTCTGTAAACCTTAGGACTTATGTGGCAAGCACAATTAAGAGATAAGGAGGTGTAAACAGTAACTTTTTTTTATTAGTAAATTAGACTTCAGAAAACATCTCTCTATTGAGTTGGATTCACTTAATTTTTCTATTCAATTAATTTTAAGACATACCCAACACCCATTTTTTTTGTTATTTTATCATTTTTTACAAATTTCATTTTGTCTTATTATTATTATTTAATCAAACTTTACTTATAAAGTCAAAGTTACTTCTTATTATTTATTCTAAATATCAAAGAAACTAAACGACACATGTTAAAAAGTTTTAATTTCTTATTTTTATTCTTTTATTTTATTTTTTACTTTTTTATATTTGCAAAAATAATTTTTATTTTCCCGGACGAAATTGGGTGTTAACAATATTTTTATAGAAATAAAATAAGAATTCAAAAAATTTGTATTTAATCTCTTCAAAATATAGTAAAAAAACATTTAACTTTTTAAGTAAGAGAATTAATAAAAAAGTAAATTTAAAAAACATTGCAAACTATTTTTATTTAGACTAATAACTTTAAAAGTTTCAATTTAAGTAAAATGTAAAAATAATTTATACTTACAAAAACAACAGTAAATTTTAATAAAAAAAAAGTAGTTTAGATTGTAAGAAATTTTTTTTACTGATTTCAGTTAATTATAATTTAGACTAAATTGTATATTTTAATAGAATAATAAATTTGTGATTTTATTGCATTATTTAGGATTTATGTTTAATTTTAAATAATTTAGAAGATATGTTTTAAATAATTTTAGTAATGTTTTTTATATTAAAATCAATTTAATCCAATTCATTTTAATTTTTTACCATCTTATTTTACAAGGGTTAATTAGTATTTTCAGAAATATATCAATTAAAAAAATAAAAACAAATATATAACATCTGTCAAATCATTCCCAAACTTTCATAATCTATCTCTTCAAATCCCTTCAAATTTTACCATTTATCCCTTAATCCAAACAACCTTTTCATCTCCACACAATACACTTAAATCCTTTCAAATCTATTTTTTCAAATCTATTCTCCTAACCAAACAAAGCCTTAAAGAAAAAAAAGATAAAAACGAGAAAAAGAAAAAAGAGAAAAAATAGCCGAAAGAAAAAGAAATTTAGAAAAAGCAAGGGAAGGGGAAGAATTATTTTTAAAGTCTTTTAATGACGTGATTGGGAAATAATCTTTCAAAAGGTCTATAAAACTTTTGATCTCTTCTTCTAATCAAATTATGAATCTAACTTTTCTTTTGAAATTACTATTATTGTAATTTTTTTTCCTAGGAAATATTTAGCTTAAAGATGGGTAAATATGTTTTAAATACTAAGTTTTTTTAGCTTTAAATTTAATAAACAGTGCTTGGATTTAAAGTACATTTCTTTTTCACTTTTGTTGTTTTTGATAAAGTTGATATTCTTAGTTGGTTTTGGATTGAATCAGTTATAAAATCTTTAAACAGTCATTTAATTCGGTGTTGTTTGATTTTTTTTATAGGCTGTATTTTATATTAGAGGAAAAATTACAAGCACCTATATAATAGATATTTTTTCTTTTAAGAGATTCAAATCTCAATTTAAATAAATTACTTTATATTTGAATATTTGAATATATCATACATTCAACACTTATATTATGATGAGTATATGAATAAATGACAAGGGGGCCTTGGCTAAAATAAGAATTTTATATTTTTCTTTGTACTGGACCTTTGCGTTGTTTCTATTTTTTTTAAGGCTTTTTCTTCTTGCACCTCCATTTTTATCTTGCATCTTTGTAAATTTTAAATGACTATTTTATCGTTCTTTAAAATGATTTATGGATTACTTGTTGTAGAAATTTTCAGAGAACAGGCTTTCTCGATTCTTGGAACGGAATTTCCGGAGCAAATTTTAGAATTGAAATTTTCAGAATGCATAAAATATATTATGAAATAAGCTTTTCATAAGGGATTTTCATAACAAACTTTCTAGAATCTGTATAATATTTTTTGGAACAAGTTTTATGAAATACATAAAATATGTTCTGAAAAAAGCTTTTAAAATGATTTTTTCTTTTTAATTTTCTCTCTTTTTTTTTTTAAGATATTTTTCTTGTTTGAACTCGAGAGTAAATTTGAAAAAATAAATTTGAGATGATTTAAGAGAAAAGTTTAGTTATTTGGATTAAGAAAAAAATGATAAAATTTGAATGAAAAATTTATAAAAGTTTGAAAGTGATATTATAGGTATAATAAATATTTTATTTATTTATAATTATTTTTATTTATTTAATATAATTGATAATATTTTTAAAAAATATAAAATTATTAAATTACATAATTATTTTTAAAATAAAATTTAATTTATTATAAAGTATATTAATTTAACTAAGATGAATTATTTTTAAAATATAAAATTAAAATTTTTATAATAATTTTAATATTAAATTTAAATATTATTACTATTTTATAATAATAAAATAATTATTATAATTTACTTTTATTTTAAATTTTTTTATTAAATTATATTTATATTATTATTATTTATTTATTTATTAATAATATTATGTAATACTTTATTACAAAAATTTATATAATATTTATTAATTTTAATTTTAAATATTATTTATTATTAATTTATTAATAAATTTATATATGTGAATATATTACAAAATCGATTATATAATCGATTACGTATATAAGATAATCGATTATATATATGATTTATATATATATATAATTGATATATAATCGTAATCGTAATCGATTATATATAAATTTATTACATATAAAATATTATTATTTTAGTAATTATTAATATTATTATGATATATTATATAATTAAATTATTCTTTTAATAAATTTATTTTAGTTTAATTATATTACTTTTATTATTTTTTTATAATTTATTAAAAATTAATAATAATAATAATACTTTATAATTAATTATATTTATTTTATTATTATATAAATATAAATATTAATATATTAATAATTAAATAAATTATGTTTGAAAAATTCTAATTCTTCTTCGTACCTGGATTTAATCAGTTCCTTATTCTTTTTCTTCTACAGTGATGATGGTGCAGCAATAATAATATTGGTGACGGCAACGATGATATGGTACAGTGAGAAAAATGTGTTAATTTCAATAGAATTTCATCCTAAAAGTGAGAGAGACATCAAAATGAGTTAATTTTACTAATTAATAATAAATTAAATATCTTTTAGTAATATAGATATGGAAGAATTTTTAAAGAAGAACTACAGAACTTTAAACTCTTCCAACTTTTCTTAAAAAATTTCTACTATTAAAAATATTTTTTTATGTTCAACACCAAAAACAAAGTGAAGAGAAACATAAAATAACAAAAACAATATGTGTTTATATGTCCTTTATAAAAGATATTGATATTTTTCCATTAATTAAAAAATAAATAAATAAATAAAAACTATTCTTCTTGATTTACATGTGAATATAAAAAGCATTTTTTGCTTAAAGTTTAATATAAATTAATATTTGATCTTGGAGAAAGAAAATACAATAGTCAACTAATGGAGATTGTTGTTATTAAATATTATTAAAATAAAAAGACAATCCTCAAGGAGGAAAATATGATGAAAATTATCACGCCATCAAAATTTATGGTTAAAAGGATAAATGGTTAAAAGGATAAAAAAAATTAATTTATGATTAAAAGGATAAAAAAAGTAAAATCTTAATGAAGAAGATTCTATTTATTTAAAAAGTAAAATACTATAAATCTTTTTTATTTTTAGTCTTATAAAAATTGTATAAATATACCTATTTCTTTATAATTTTAGACTTTTATAGAGACATAATTTAACTTCAGTAGACATTTACTTTAGTTAAGATACGGAAGTCAAAGCTTACTGTAGATAGATTTTCTTGTCAAAAGGTGAAATAATATCTTATGCCTACGTCTATAGCAGTGATTCAATATTATTAGTTTATGATTTGATAATGCTTTAAAACGAATTGAAAAATATAAAATAAAGGATAAAGTATTATTTGTATTCTTGAACACTGTACAATTAACATTGGAAGAATTTTAGTATACATTTTAAGTAGCAATTTTTTCCCTATTAGTAAGTTAGTCTTCTATTAGTAACCCTATTAAGTCATACTCTGAGGAAAATGCCATGTTGACATCCTTTCTATTATTGATTCACATGTATTACTATCTAAGTTGAAAACATTAAAAAATAAAATAAAGAAAGTTATCTCATTCATTATTAAAAAGAATATAGTCGTCAACATTTAAATCATTGAAAAATTGTTCAAGTGGTTGAATTCTTATAATCGTAATACACAAGTGTTGTTTTGTAATTCCTTTTTTCTTGACATATAAATATAATTTTAATTAAGTGATTTATTCACGTTGGATTTGTTAAATAATAGTGCAAACTTTATGTGAAAGCATAAATGAAAGTGAACTAAAATAAATGTATATTTTTAAAACCAAAATAATTAAATTAAGACAAGTTTCATGTATATTTTTTTAAAGAGAAAACATATTTGCACTTCGGTGGTTTAGTTGACGGACCAAAATTGGGATCCTATTCTTAAATGCTATGGAAGTTAATGCGGATGTCGCAACTTCGGTCTCTATTGAACATAACTTTTAAAAAACATAATTACCAACAATAACAAAACATAGAGATTCACTTGCTAGCCCTCCCTATAATAACTTACACTAATGCATAATTTTATTTTCTGACATCCTTTAAGGTTAGATGACACTATACTAACCATGATTGAGAAAAAAAATATTAAATATGACACTTCACTGAAGATAACAACACTTCAAGTAAAAATGTATACATGGCTTAACAAATTTACTACCAAAAGAACTAACTTATCAATAAAAGATTATAGGAAGTTACATACCACAAATTTTTTCCAGAATCATGCATCAGACGTTCATATTTATGTACGGGAATGTAATTTATATATTTGATCTACAAGAAAGTATTTCACTCCATAAAAGAATTCATGAGATCAGATGTTGACCCTACCTAGAGATATTCAATACGACAGTAAACTGGTAAATACGATAACTTCGTGAATAATCCAATATAGGAAATCGACCAGGGCATAGTAACATATAAATTAAAATCCTCAGCAAATTTACAATATAAATTTATAATACAGGGCCCCAAATTATCTGTTCCAGCCTCAAACGTCAGAGTTAACAGAGACCAATAAAGAGGATGTAGTGTCTCCACGCTCGTAGCAATCGATGCACGAAACAATGTCGATAACCTAATAAAGGTGATCGATAAATCACTTAACTCTATCTTGTTTGTTACCCACCACTAAGATCTCACAAGGCCGTCAAAAGTTGCTTTCAGCTCCTCTTCCCGTCATACATTCATGATAGTCTAAACATTCACTACACGACACTACATAATACATTATACGTAGCTTATAATTTCGAAGTTATGCTGAATCTCACCAGCACAACCTGCAAGCAAAGCTATTTCAATCAAGTTTTTTTCAAACACTATCACCACTCTCCGCGCGTTTTGATAGCAGAGCTGCCTTAACAATATTGCCCCTTGTAATAAGTCCAACCTAGAAAGAACGCAGAAAAATCAATTAGCAGAAGTCACTAGAGGAAGAAGCACACCAATTAATCTTGCAAGAGAGAATAGATCTCATTACCAGCTTTCCATCATCATCTACCACAGGTAGTCTGCGATATTTTGTTTCCAGCAACAGCCTATACAAGAAGTAATGGTGTCGGGCATCAGGTGGTCAATGGTTGCAAGCTAGATCATTATGGTTGAGATTTAGGAATAGTATTTATCAGAATTTAATAATTTAATTTTCATGAAATATTTAACATAAATGGTGGCACTAATAATAGTCACTGATTTTCTTGTCCTCGTACATTGCTACGAATTACGGTGTGACATACAAATAGAATCAGAGATTTCAACATTATTGGATATGTATGAAAAGTCAGTACCTAGCAGCTTCCTCCAGACTTGTCGATTCATGGACAACAAGTGGAGTTGGAGTCATCAAGTCACCAACAACTTGGCCATTAGTCTTACTAAGCAGCTTTTGTATCTCATTGAATGTCTGTCATGCAAAAACTAATTAGAGCTACAGAAGGATAGCCATTCAATAGAGTAACAGCTCTTGCTAAACAATTACAATTCCCCTTCTCTTTGAGGGCAAGTGAAGAAAAGAAAGCAAAAGTACTATTAAGAATCATGGCTAGATATATGTATTTCCTAAAGGCTCAACCTGCACATATCCTTTCTCGTATGGAAGAATATTATAACAGTGACACCCACCATCGTGAGTGGTTTGAGCTTCATGTGCACAGATTCATTAAAAAAACTATACGAAGATATTGCAAACCAATATAAAAACAAACTATAAAGGGAACTTTCCTTTTCAAGTGGAACAAATGTGTAATGCCGGTAAGACAGATACCGAGGGTATCAACACAGGAAAGAAGATAAACTAAAATATTTAGTTTTACTATAAAATGACAGAAAACTATAGTTTTACTATAAGATGAAAGAAAACTCGACAGGCTGACTTGAATATGGATACCTAATATGAAGAAGCAAACCCACACAAAGGCAAAAGCCATTTGACCACTACCTGGCCTCCTCCCCTACCTCTTCTCCACTACAAGGAAATGACACCTATCTCGCCCTACACTCCCCAATTTTCAACTATCACTTCTTATGCAACGATTTAACTGCTTATCTCTCATTTTCTGTTGCTGTTACCACGCCTTTGATCCTTCCTTACAAGTACTTGCGCGCTCACTCTCTGTAATCTATTACTTTCTTCAGATTGGACTGATGTAGCAGATAAATACCTTTGCTTATTTTCTCGCCTCATGTTCCCCTTCTAGGCTTCTATTAACTTTGTTATAATGGGTCTATCATACAGTTATTCTCAACTACCTCAATCATCCTCTCCTAATAGCCTAAAAATGGCTTCTTCCACATGATGAGGGGACTTCATGCTTCAAGCTTCTTCTCCTTCATGACTTGGCCGAATTTGACTATGTACCCTAGGGTTTTGGCCATCCAATTAAGGCCCAAAGCTAGCCCACATATATCTTTACAAAATAGACAACCCAAATATACAGAAAGGCACTAACGCATAATTTCAAAAATTGGCTATGTAAATTTTTCTTGAATACAATATTTGAACTTTTCAAGTAGTTGACTTTCACAACGCGTTTAAAGCTTTATCACGACAGCACGGTATAAGTGGATAATTGCTGCTCAAGGTTGACTCTGGCATACTACATGTGGACATATAGCCTATAGGGATGTAAAAACCACAATATACTTCACACAGAATTTTTCTTCTATACTATAGTGCGTTAGTTAAAAGTATTAAGCATGGACATCAATATTATTTATTTCCCTTTGAAATCTTATATGTTTTGAGAAATATGATCTATCTGTACATCAAGAAACAGATACAATTTTGACAAGGTAAAGGGGATGAAGATTCATTCTACCAATGAATATTGATCGAACATGAAAAGCCAAACTCGCAAAAAACACCCTGACTATGAAAAAAATATATGAAGCAAATATAAGCTGCTATATAAAAGAAGGAATTGTAAACAGAGGTTTGGTATCAAGTATTTAAGTGTTCAATAATCCAACCAATACGATGCCAAATGAAAAGTGGGCTAAGCTTATGTTCGTAACTGATCGTGTGTTGCAGCAGGTGAATTATTCATAATTGCACTAAAAACTATGTCCAAACATTAGTTTTTGAATATCACCATTCATCATTACCACAGCAGCATCTAATAAAACCATTTGGCATCAGTTTCAGAGGAGTTATATGCAATCATCGGTGAATGATAAATCTATTCCATATGATTATAAGGTAGCACAGTAAATGGTAGCAGAAAATCACACTCAAGAAGTAGAACACAAAAAAGGTTACACTTACTTTCCAAGTACTATCGACGTTGGGGAACAGGTTTGCATCAGTCTGAGGACCTCCTAAAAGCCAAACATAACAATTAGCAAACTCTAAGCAGCAGCATGCAGAGAACTTACTCACAATATTAAGCACAACAATGGGATTCCAGTATTGCTGTGTTTCAGACTTGGCAAAAAAGTTAAATACTCTTCATTTCAAATTATTTGTCATTTATGGTAATGCACACAGAGTTGTTCATTGCACCATTTACTACGATAAAAAGTCTTCTTTGAGTAAAATACCCTTCCAAAAATGTCGGAGCACAGTTGTGAATTAATTAAAGAGAAATGCTAGCAACAGAATTTACTATTAGCTGAAATTCTATGGAAATTACAAATTTTAGTAGCGCCCTCTTCTTATTTACAATGAGTATCTTGTTATTTTGTAGTATAAATTTTAACCAATGAACAGAAATTACTAACTCTCTGACTAAAGCACGTACAAAAACGTACGGTATCTTCAATCTCACACCCAAAACTCAGTTACAACACACAAACATTGAAAAAAAAAATATGAATTATAATCACTCCCATCAACCATTCAACCTATATAAACACTGATTTGACTTTGTAGTCAACAGAAATTTTGCCACTCTAAATCTAAAACAAAGGTAGTACTACATGACATTTTCCAATTCTGTATCCTTGATATCGATAGTACCTGATATCGAATCAATAGCTAATAAATCATAATCTGAAACAACTCCAACCTGCAGCGTCACAAGAAGTAGAAAAAGGTCAAGGAGGAATTGAATCCAGTTCAAAATAGAAACACATGTTGTCTTCAATTTTTTTAAGACACGATAGAGCAAAACAAATAGAAAATTACCAAATTCCAGTCCTCATCAACTACCGGAAGACCACTGATTCTGTTGTTTACCAGAGCCTCCAGAGCTGTAATCCAAGGAAAAATAACGATATATAAATAAATACAGTAAATCACATAATAAAACTGTATACAACACTGAGGTACCTTCATCAACGGTGGTGGTGGTCTTCGCAACATACAAATCTTGCTTCTTGGTCATGAAATCAGCAACGGTATAGGTTCCATTCCCACGCTGAGAAGGTAAAAACGCAACCCGCAAAAGAAAAAAGGTTAAGGAACACGGTAGCGTAAGAATGACGCTTGATCCGAATATAAGAAGACTTACGGGTACCGAATTCACAGCTGGACTTGAGGCAAGACAGAACCCAGACGACTGAGACAAACGACGCCGTTTCAGTACAGCAGAGGAACGGAGAGGATAATGGCATTGCGGAAAAAGTGACGGAGGAGAACAAGAACGAAGCGGAGCAGCAAGAGTGCTTATCAAATGAATCGAATTCATTTTTTTTTTCTTTTTCTTTTAATTTTCTATGTAATGAAAACAATTGTTTTTTATTTGGGTTTTTGGATGATTTTCTCTGCTGAGGTTGAAGCTTGAAGTGGAAGAATCGAAAGAGATCTAACAATGAAATGGTAAAGTAATGTCGATGATGGCGGTGTGACTAGCTAAATTAGGGGGGAATGATAAATAATTGAAAAAGTAATACAAAGTGAATGAGTATTATAATAATAATAATAAAATAAATGAATGAAGGAAAAAGAGACGTGAGGGTCGTTTACTTTTCCGTTGAAGGCGGTGGAATGCAAAACGTTGACAGTTGCCAATAAGAGTCGGCGTCGGACTTTTCACAACGGCGTCGTTTGGTGTAGGACCATTGACATTTCCAATTTCGAAGTTTGTTATTTTTGTTTTTACGTGGTTGTAGGTTGATGAATTCGTCCTTTTGGTCCTTGCTTGTGTTCCCTGCCCGTTGAAGAAGCACGTGGGAACCTTCCCCTGCCCTGTTCCGTATCTTTTGAAGCAACTGTTTCGTTTCTAAATCTTCTTCGTCTCACAATGTCAAGAGGAAGTGAATTTAAATAAATTAAAATAAAAATATTTGAAAAGTTAGATTATTTGGATAAAAAAATGAATGATAAGAAAAAATAAAATTTAAAGAAAAAGTTTATAAAAATTTACGAATGATATAATGATTATAATTTATATTAATATTTTTTTAATTGATAAAAATATAAAATTATAAATTTATCTTTGTGTTTAAAAATTGTTGAAAATTAAATATGATTAATTTGTTAAAAATAATTTATGAACATTTTAAGTAATCTTATGAATATGTATAATTAAAATATATTCTTATAGTTAACAAAATATGATTAATATTTTAGGTAATGCATTATTATTATTATTGTAATTATAAAATAATAATATAAGAACTCTTTTCATTGTAGTTAAAATTAATTTTTAATAAATTGTAATTAACATGATAGTAGATAATAATTCCTATAACGATTTGATGAAGTTAATTAATTCAAAAAATTAAAATATTTCTAAATATTATGAATATATTGAAATTTGTTTGAAATTTGAAAATTTTTAAAAAATATATTAAAATATGTATAAAAAATATGAAATTCATGAAATTTATGAAAAAGAAAAGAAATATGATTAAAGTCAATAGTTACATCATCATAGTACTAATACATATTAGATTTTGGCAAAGTGGAGTGGCGAAGATACTTCAATAGTATGTGTAAGGGAACCAATGAACTCACAGAACATGAATGTAGTGCTGCCAGATTATAAGAATGAGAGGTTGGGTAAGGATAGAGGCCACATGGCTATTAATTCAAAATGCATGGGACCAAGGAAAAGTCAAAGGAAAACAATTTCAAATAGGAGGCTGAGGGATTATGTTTGGGAACAGAAAATTGAGGGTATCTTTCCGTTTCTTTCTGTTTCTCTCTCTCTTCTTTTCCTCTCTCTCTGACAAATTCGGTTACGACATTCCTCCTTCTTTCCTAGTTCTCATCCTTGCGCATAATTCTTCTTTGACACAGGAATATGTTGTTCATAGTGCAATCACATTGATCGTGGAATTGCATGAAGAAACTTTAAGTTTACTATCAGTGTTTGTTTTTCTCTTTTACTGATATGTGAAACCATAGATATGATATTGCATTGTTTTCTGGTTATTGTGACGTAAAAAAATAGTAATTACAGTTTTCATTGCTCTTTGCTGCAAATACAAATATTATAGCACTGTTCACCCTTCCATTTGGTGCTTTCATCGAACATGGCAGTCGCGGATAACACTCGGTTGAAGGTGATAGAGGCTGAAATTAAGAAACTCTACCAAATGTTTGAAGAATCGACAGATGAACATAGAGCAGAACGAGCACGAGCAGCTGAAATCACAGATAAAAAAATTGACTCCATACAAAACACACTCACCCAGCTCCTCGACAACCTAGATCTGAGTGCTATTTCCAGCACTACCACTTGGACTTCCTGTCGTACACCCCTGCTTGCAAGATGGGTGAATTTCGACATCCCAAAGTTTGACGATACTGATGCCCTTGGATGGATTTTTTCCATGGACCAATATTTTGATTTATGTAGAATTCCAGAACCAAAGCAAATTGGGATCGCTACTTTTCACATGCAAGGAGTAGCTATTCCATGGTTTCAAATGTCACAACGCACAACTCCTTTTCAATATTGGAATCATCCTAAGCAGACGATTGAGATTGAGTTCGGTCCATCGTTGTATGAATCTTCTCGCGAGCTGCTTTTTAAACTTCAACAACGCAGTTCAGTCACAGATTACTACACAGAGTTTATTGCCTTGGCTAATCGTACTAATATCGAGCCTCCTGAGGCACTTCGCTATTGTTTCATCAGTGGGTTACATAATGACATCAAAAGGGAGGTGAAAGCCCAATGCCCTCCATCCTTATTGCGTGCCGTCAGCTTGGCACGACTGTATGAAGACAAATTCACTCCTATAAGCAAAACCACCATGGGTCCAAGCCCATATCGCCCTACGCCTCTTCCACCAAAGCATAACTCTCTTTCACGTCCTCCATTGAAAACCTCCTTACCACCACTATTACCCACACCTACATCACCAGCATTAAACATCAACAATCCTATCAAAAGAATGTCTCCCACCGAACAACAACGCCGGCGAGAGTAGGGTCTTTGTTTTTGGTGTGATGATAAGTATTCTCCTATGCATAAGTGTCCTAATAGACACTTTATGTTATATCAGTTGGAACATAATGATGCAATTGAGACTCCAACTCTAAGCCTTGATGCCATTATTATGCCAAATAATGAAGAAACTATACAATTAGACCAACAGGTGATTGAACATCATTTATCCTATAATGCAATGTATGGAACAAAAGGCCCAGCAACTATTCGTGTGAGAGCTCAAATCAATAGCATGGAGATTCAAGCACTTACTAATGGCAGAAGCTCTAATAGCTTCATCCAACCCCGTATTGCCAAATTCCTTAATCTCATTGTGCAACTTGCTCCTGGATTTCGTGTGATGGTTGGCAACTTTGAGTTAATGACAACAGAAGGTTGTATTCCTTCTCTAGAGGTTACCATGCAGGGTTATAAGGTACAAATTCCTGAAGTTTATGTAGTCAACGTGGCTGGTGGAGGTTTTGGGTACTACATGGCTCAAGAAATTAGGAGCTCATATTGTGGATTATCAATCTTCTTTCATTTGTTTTTTGCATGATGGGGTCTTTGTCACAGTCTATGGTGAGAATGCTCAGCGACCTACTCAAGCACACTTTAATCACATCAGACGGTTGGTGCATGTTGATGTTATAGCTGAAACTTTTGCAATACAAGTTCAACCTAATGAAGAGGCAACACACGAGACATTATCTCTTCCGGAGAGTATGGATCTTGCATTGGCTCTGTTATTACAGAATTATGGTAGTGTGTTTAAACAACCCTCAGGCCTTCCCCCTCAACGTGACCATGATCATTACATACCCTTGGTACTAGGTGCTGCCCCGGTTAAAGCTCGACCATATCGATATTCGCACAGTTAAAATGCACAAATAGAAGTCATGGTGGAATAGATGTTGCAGGAAGGAATTATACAGCCCAGTAAGAGTCCTTTTTCCTCTCCTATTTTATTAGTTAAGAAGAAGGACGGTACATGGCGGTTCTGTACAGACTATAGGGCCTTGAACAGTATCACAGTGAAAGATAGCTTTCCAATTCCTACTGTCGATGAATTATTAGACGAATTGTTTGGTGCAACGATATTTTCCAAGCTGGACCTTCGATCAGGATATCACCAAATCTTGGTGAAACCAGAAGATCGGCCCAAAACTGCCTTTAGAACCCATCAAGGTCATTATCAATGGCTTGTTATGCCATTTGGTTTAACGAATGCACCTGCCACATTTCAAGCCCTCATGAATGATGTGTTCAGGCCATACTTGCGAAAATTTGTGCTTGTGTTCTTTGATGACATACTCATTTACAGTTCCTCCTGGTCACTGCATCTCCAACACTTAGAGAAGGTGTTACAAGTGTTACACACGAAGTCACTTTATGCCAAAATTTCCAAATGTCTCTTTGGGGTCAATGAAATTGATTATTTAGGCCATACCATATCACAAGATGGAGTGCATATGGAAAAAGGCAAGATTCAAGCAGTTTTGGATTGGCCAAAGCCTAAGAATGTCAAACAGTTAAGAGGTTTCTTAGGTTTAACAGGGTATTATCGTAGATTCATTAAAGGGTATGCTTTTTTAGCTGCATCGTTAACTGATCTATTGAAAAGTAATGCTTTTCAGTGGAGTGAGACAACCACATTAGCATTCCAGAGTTTAAAAGCTGCCTTAACCTCAGAGCCAGTTTTAGCATTGCCAAACTTTGACTTGCCCTTTGAACTTGAAACAGATGCATCAGGTAATGGTATTGGAGTTGTATTATCACAAGGGAAACACCTAATTGCTTACTTTTCAAAGAAACTCTCTTCTGCCATGCAAAACAAATCAGCCTACACTCGGGAATTTTATACCATTACTGCTGTAGTAGCCAAATTTAGACACTACCTACTTGGAAAAAAATTCATCATCCGCACTGACCATCAAAATTTGAAAGCTCTCACAGACCAAAATTTTCGTACTCCAGAGCAATAGAAGTGGGCACATAAATTGTTGGGTTACAACTTTGAGATCCAGTATAAGTCTGGGGGCGAAAATATGGCAGCAGATGCTTTGTCAAGATGTTTTTTTGCTGCATGGTCATGCCCTAAGTCTGATTGGCTAGAATTGTTGAAAGTGGAAATAGAAAAAGATGAACACTTAAGTGAAATCAATCGTCAATGCAATGGTGGAGACACCCATCATCCCAATTTTACTTGTAGGAATGGCATTCTGTTGTAGAAGGACAGAGTGGTAATTCCACAAAAGAGCACTCTAATCACATTGATACTGCAGGAATATCATGATGGTGTTATAGGTGGACACTCTGGCATTGCCAAAACGTTGGAACGCATTTCCTCCATTTTTTACTGGCCGAAAATGAAGAAACAAATTCGTGATTATGTTTTGAGTTACACTGTTTGTCAACAAGCTAAAACCGAGACTAAATTACCAGTTAGATTGCTAAATCCTTTACCTATTCCATCTCAAGTTTGGGAGGATATTAGCATGGATTTCTTCATTGCTTTACCAGCCGTTCGAGGTTACTCAGTTGTCATGGTGGTTGTGGATAGACTCACGAAATTTGCTCATTTTGTGCCTTTGAAACATGATTTTGATAGCAAAGAGTAGCAGAAGCCTTTGTGCAGCATATTGTGAAACTTCATGGTTTTCCCAAATCAATTGTATCTGACAGGGATCGAATTTTCATTAGCAAGTTCTGGCAACAGCTGTTTCGACTACAAGGCACTCGCCTAGCAATGAGTTTTGCATACCACCCTCAAACCGATGGCCAGAGTGAGGTGTTCAACAAAACGTTAGAGATGTATTTAAGGTGTCTGTGTTATGAAAACCCAAAGAATTGGTTATCTATGTTACCATGGGCAGAGTTTTGGTACAATACTTCCCACCATAGCAGCATTCGTATGTCACCTTTCAAGGCTTTATATGGTCGAGAACCTCCTGCAATGGTGCGTTATGAACTCTCTTTACAAGATGAACCATCTCTGCAAGAAATGTTACTCAACAGAGACAAACTGTTAGACCAGTTAAAAAGTAACATGGCCAAGTCTCAGCAGTTTATGAAGATTTATGCTGACAAGAATCGAAGACAGCTAGAGTTCGAGAAAGGAGACTTAGTATTAGTCAAACTCCAACCATACAGGCAGCACTCGGTGGCTCTTAAAAGGAATCAAAAGCTTGGGTTGCGTTATTTTGGCCCATTCATAATAATCAAGAAATTGAGCAGTGTGGCTTATAAGTTACAGTTACCAGAAGAAGCTCGTATTCATAATGTTTTTCATGTTTCAGTTCTTAAACCTTTTCGAGGAGACCAGCAATGCTACTATTTACCATTACCTTTACAAACTACTGCAGAAGGCGCACCGTTTCCTCCTACCTCTATTCTCGGAACCAGAACTGTGCTGCATCAAGGAAAGGAGATTCAACAATATGGGCCTGAAATAGCAGCAAATACAACTTGGGAAATAGCTGATGATTTTAACAGAGCTTTCCATTATTCAACCTTGGGGACAAGGTTGAGGTTAAAGGAGTGGGTAATGTAAGGGAAGCAATAGAGTCACAGAACATGAATGTACTGCTGCCAGATTATAAGAATGAGAGGTTGGGTAAGGACAGAGGCCACGTGACTATTAATTCAAAATGCATGGGACCAAGGAAAAGCCAAAGGAAAACAATTTCAAATAGGAGGTTGAGGGATTATGTTTAGGAACAGAAAATTGAGGGTATCTTTCCGTTTCTCTCTCTCTTCTTTTCCTCTCTCTGACAAATTCGGTTACGACGTTCCTTATTCTTTTCTAGTTCTCATCCTTGCCCATAATTCTTCTTTGACACAGGAATATGCTATTCATGGTGCAATTGCATTGATCGTGGAATTGCATGAAGAAACTTTAAGTTTACTATCAGTGCTTGTTTTTCTCTTTTACTGATATGTGAAACCATAGATATGATATTGCGTTGTTTTCTGGTTATTGTGACGTAAAAAAAAATAGTAATTACAGTTTTCATTGCTCTTTGCTGCAAATACAAATATTATAGCACTGTTCACCCTTCCAGTATGTTCTGGAATTTAAACTATTGGGATAAGGCAAGTACCCTTGCTGGGGAGGTTGAAAATCCAAGTAAAACGTTCCCAAAAGCACTAGTTGGAGGACTAGTCTTGGTGTTCTCCTCATATTTGATCCCACTTCTTGCGGGAACAAGTGCTTCGGAGTCCTCGCCAAGTGAGTGGGCAGATGGTTATTTTGCACAGGTGGGGATTTTGATTGGTGGTTCTTGGCTCAAACTCTCGATTCAAGTGGATGCTGCTATGTATAACCTCGGCTTGTTTGAAGCAGAAATGAGTAGTGATGCTTTTCAACTTCAAGGGATGAGCAAAATGGGAATGCTTCCAGCTGTATTTGCTTCAAGGTCAGCTTTTTTTTCTTCTCACGCCTTCCCCTAGCAGTAGTACACCAATTTCCTCACCCCCATTATTCACTTAATTGAAAGCTAGATGAAAATTTTCGACATTAACATTAATTGTGAAAAGGGTTCAACCATCTAACATTCATGTGGTCTAAGTATGGAACGCCCACGGTTAGCATTTTGTTCTCTGCCACTGGAGTTATCTTCTTGTCGTGGATGAGCTTTCAGGAAATCATAGAGTTCCTCAATTTCTTAAATGCCGTAGGAATGCTTCTTGAGTTTGCAGCTTTTATAACTTTGAGGTTGAACAAGCCAAATCTTCACAGACCTTACAGAGTTCCGTTGCCAACATTTTGGGCTTATTCTTATAATGTGTTTGGCTTCTTTGAGAACGTTCTTTGTGAGTGGAGCTGTAATTCTCCTAGGGTTCATCCTGTACCCTATTTTAGTTCAAGCCAAAAATAAGAACTGGATTCTGTTTGAAGAAGACCTACCTTCCTTATATTCCACTGGCTGGCAGCAATGCCACTCAGTTGTTTCAAAACTGACTGACCTCAACCAAGAAAATAAGGATGTTGAGCTTCTTGTGAGTTCACCTTTTGCTAGAGCGGAAGAGGAGTTGTCTTTAATGCAAAGTGATTCTAAAGACTAAACCAACATGGCAGGTTCTTGTCTTCACATAATTTATGGCAACAATGCAACATAAGCACATGTCGCGTCTCGCAACCTTGGACATTGCCGAGGTAGCAAGAACAGGGGTGTGGTTTTCTGTTATGTCAGAGTTTCTTAATTCCAATACGCTGAGAAAAACGAACATTAAAGATCAGAGGTAGAAATCGGGGATAGCTGAACTTGGCATAACCATATTTAACATTTATGATTGTCATTAACTACACACAGAATTGTGGCTATTTTCATCCGTTGAAAATACTTGGTTATAGTGAGCGGTTTAATTTAGATTCAGTTTACCATAACCTTTTTCCAATGGATCTACTCAATTATTCATTACCACATCGTTTAGAGCTTCTGAGTTTGTACCTTGATTATCTCAATATGTGGTTTGACTGTCAAGTAGTGGTGGGAAGCTTTTTTCTAACTAAATATTATGTGCTAATTATTGTCAGATTAGTGGAGAAGGAGGATATAATTGTATGAGCTACTCAGCTAGAGTTTTACTGTGTACTGTAGACAACGAAAATCATGGATGTAACAAATAATATTAACGAGTTTTATCTTTAAATTTTTTTTATGTGAATTAATGATTATCTTACCCATGCGTATTGTACTATACGGCCGACCGGTAACTATGGACTGACCAGTAACTTTGGACCGACCGATAGGTGGTCTTGATGGACTACGCGTGGCATAGAAAGCAAGGATATCCAAGTAAGTGCAAAAGCGTAACTGAATATCTTGTAATTAATTTATGTTATTATTCTGTTACCAAAACCGTGACAGGAGAAAATGGGCCCAAGTTCATCAAGCCCACTACCACGTCTATAAATACAGGCTCATCATCTTAAGTCAGGTACTTCTAAATTCTGATCTATATCCCTGCACACTCTAGCCCTAAATTGACTTGAGCATCGGAGTGCTTGCAGGACCCCCCTCCAGGGACAGTGGATTTCAGAGCATTCGGTACACTAAGGAGCAGTTCTTGGAGCAGTCAAGGAATCAACACGAGGAGATATTGTTGTTGCTAGAGCCAACCGGTCCTGTGCGATAACATTTTGGTGCCCACCGTGGAGCCGAGATTGACCTAGCAACGATGGTGACAAGGAACAATCATGATGGTCAGCCAGCCAATCAGGAAGGAAACCCCTCGGCCATCCTGGCCGAGATGCGGAGAGAACTAGAAATGATGTGCAAACTGCGAGAAGACGATAGGCTATAGAGGGAGGAAGAGTGGCTGCGCCAAACAGGCGCCAATGACGCCCTTCGGGAGGAAAATGAAAGGCTGTGACAGAGGCTCGAGAGAATTGAAAAGGCACAGCACAGTGAAAACGTTCATGCGGAAAGGGACAGGTCCCGGCGGCCGAACAGCCACGGCCCGGCCGCAAAAGGAACGAGCCCCAACGAGAACGTCAGGCGGAAATTTCTCGCCAGGACAACCAGGACGCGACGTGTCGAAGATTCGGCAAATCACCAGTTCCCCTTCACCGATAACATACTGGCAACCAAGTTGCCGCGCAACTGGAATAATCCCACGTTGGACAAGTACGATGGCACTACAGACCCGGACGAACACATCGACTCACATTTCCCAGCTGACCTTGTTTACGACGGACGGATACATATATTGCAAGGTCTTCCCATCCTCCTTGAGGGACGGCGCTCAGCTGGTTTACCCGCTTATCCCCCGGGTCGATAGACTCTTTCGCGACCTTGAAGGCTAAATTTGTAGTCCAATTTGCAACAAGTAAGCCACATCAGATGACGTCGATTGCGCTGGTAAACATCCGATAGGAGAAGAGAGAATCCCGCAAGTCTTTCATGGCAAGGTTCGGACAGGTCAATAAATTTGGGGCAATAAATTTGGTCAATCTTTTCAAGAAGATGGGGAATGCCATGGCTGTGGAAGGGAAAGGTAATAATAAATTTGTATATCTCAAAAATTGGAAGGCAGGCCCAAGTTCTTCTCCTCTCTCTGTCTAAGAAAGATATTTTGTAAAAAAAATTTACTTTCGGATGTCACTAGAAGGCTTTATGCCTCCCTCAAAAGCTTTAGTGTCACATGGGGGAGTTCCAATTGAGCTTGCTAGATATTTGATGGGGTGTCATATCAATGAAAATTCTGAAGGGTTAAATGAAGAAGAAGCAATAGTTTATAGAGGTATGTCTCAGAGCTATTACAACTCAAGGGAATTTTCATTGGTGTCGCAATCCCTGTCTGAGTACAACTGTGGCATATCGAACATGACTTGCTTGCCAACAACTATGAGAACACACAATCTTCCGTCTGTATTCAATGATGCTAAAGGAGCGTCTATGATGCCTTTTGGTGATCCTAATGAATGCCAATTATGGGTACAACCTGGGGAATTTAAATGGTCTCAAGGTGCAGCTGATAAAGTTGCTTGAACTTTTTGGAGGATGCCTGCCTCTGGCCTACCCGAGTTTTAAGAGAGTACTAGAAAATTTATGGGAGACCTCTTTATGTAGCTAAATATAGTGCAATAGAGTTGATGAATCTTTTCAAGAAAATGGGGAATGCCATGGCCATGGAAGGGAAAGAGAATCGTAAATTTGTGTATGTCAGAAACTTGAAGGAAGGCCCAAGTAATACTCATTCTATTTTGTAAAAAACTTGTTCATAAACAATAGACAAATATAGAAAAAAGTGGTTATGATACAGCTTGTTGTAGATAACAAGCCAATTGAGTCTTGGAACAACAACAGAGGGCTACACTAGTTACAAAATACACCTTTTGAAGATGAATAAACAAACAATACAAAACAAGAAATCAAGAATTAATCATCTTATAATATTAATCTTATATTATTACATAATAATTTAATCTAATGAACACTATTATTAAGGAAAACACTATATTAGACAATATGAGTTACAAACTTTAAACACTCTCATCCTAAAAAGTAGTTTACTACATAATTAATATATGTTTACAAGGAATAATCAATTGAATGCTTAATGTTTAATTCTTAGTTCCTCCTTAATGAAAGTTGTTTTCAATTAATAGTGAAATACAACATATATAAAACAAATTCGGTCACAAATAATTATAATAATAATAATTTTAATAATAAGAAGAAGAACAATCACCAGTAAAAAAAGGCCTTTAAATTCGGTTCTGGAAGCCCCTTAAATGTCAGTTCCACCACTGACGTTGAATCAGGCAACGTTGAAAATATTAAAACACAACATCGATTTTAATACTGATGTCAAATATTCACCCATGACGTCGGTTAAGCGGAGGCACCAATGTCATAGACAAGTTTGAAGAAAGTGGAAGTTAGTTGTTGTGAAACAAACATAACGTTGGTTAAGGCAAAAATGACGTTGTATAGGGTATACAACATTGGATTTGGCCCCAAAACCGACGTGGTACAGGCCCTGAATTTTAATTTTGGCCTGCTATACCACGTCGGTTATGTCCATAACCGACGTTGTATACCATATACAACATCGTTTTTGCCTTAACCGATGTTGTGTTTGTGTTTTTTTTAAATAACAAAAGAATTATCTATAAACCATTACCCCTGCGTAAGAAATCTAGCCAGAACAGTTCCATTAATAGATGAGAATTCGAGTTCAATACATTATGTTTACATAATCTACATATATACTTATATAAGTTGGGACATTGTATACACATATATACAAACTAATCTACAAAATAAGTTTTCTAGGTATCTACTAACTGCTTCTAACTTGGATAAAATATCTCGCCCATTCTCTTTGAAGTTCTTCTATTGTTTGGCTATCTAATGGCTTTTGACATTGAAAAACCTGAAATAAATGTAGAAACTTGAGTTAGACTTGGAAATCAATTGACATATGAACAAACTTAAGACATATTCTTACCTCTTCCCAAGAATCTGTGATAATAGCATGTGTTATTGTTCTCATCCAGTGCATGATATAGTATTCATACTCTCACCCTCCTTGTTGCTTTTTACACTTTCATTAGAGTTCAATCATCAAATAATTGAATGTTAATTTTAATAAACTTAATTTAGAATTAAATTTACAATTACATACCTTAGGATATATCCAATGGAGGTTTTGGGAGGAGGATGTGGATCTTCCTCCAAGATAATTACCTACAGTAAATGCACTAAAATCCAATATGTTTAATAAATTGCATATTATACAAAAAAAAGAGTGATATATTATTTAAAATTAATTAAATGATACCTTTGTACTATTTGTTTCATATTTGTAGTTGCCTTTTTATGCAAGAAACAGAACCAAACAATTGTGTTGTCCATGGGACACACAAGCATCAGTTGCCAATGAGACCTAAAAAAAAAATCTATTAATCTCATATTCTCAACATTACTTAAGATGAAAATCTAAAGATTTGAAACTTACGCATGGATAATAGGGGCAAAGTAAATTCTCTTTCTGGATTTATAAATCCATCTTTGAATATAATTTTGAGTCTCAATCCTTTTATTGCCACTCCTTTGTATATGTTGTGGCTCAAGAAATCCATAAATATCTGGATTCCCTGTGTTATAAACTAAATTATTTATGTACTTGCATTGTTAAAATCAATATTAGTAACATGCAAAGTTCTCATGTCAGTCAATTCCTAAAACATGTAAAATACTCATGGCAGATCTTAGTCAATTCCTGAAACATGCAAAGTACTCATGGCAGAAATTAGTAACATACTTACATCATCCATAATTGAATACATGTAATGTTTAACATTTGGTTCCCTTGAATTATTTCCAAGATGTCTTGCATATATATGTACAATGGGACACCAGCATTGTCCACCCCAAAGATGGATGCTTCCCATTCAATTTCAAGGGGATTATTAAAGTACTCATGACAGATCTTAGTCAATTCCTGAAGTGGATTGACTTTTGACTCATATGGTGGAGACCTAAGACTACCAGCTAGTGATGGTGATTTTTGTTTCCTCTCACGGTCCTGACATAAACAAAATGTATCAATTCAAATAGTAAGTGTGAATTTAAATAAGTTTAAGAGAAATCATCACAATATACCTGAGGCCTTCTAGAAATAGGTTGTAGGAGACGTGTAGGCCACATAATAAAGGTACCAAGTGCCTCTCCCATAAATCTAACCTCTGATGTGGGCACAGGCACCTCGACATCTGCCTGTCTAACCTCTTCGATGACTACTCTAAAAAATTCATCTCCAAGTGGTACTGTATGGAGTGTCGAAGACGTGGTAAACACTCTCTCAATGGCCACCAATCGAGGAGGATCTCCAGAAATTAATTTACACTGATATGAGGAATCAATGAATGTGTCTTCCTCCTCGTCCTCAGCAACACAACTCCCCTTTGTGCTAGCTTTGTCACATGTTGGTAGTACTACACATTCTTACAGAGGAGTGTGTTGCTGTGAGATCCCTATGGATTCCAACTTCTCATCAAATTCTCTTCTTAACTCATTTCTTAATTTATCTCGTAATCTTTCTTCAATTTGAGAGGTCAATTTTTCTTCTATTTGAGACGTCAATTCATCTTTAAGTCGAGATATTTGATCCATTACATTTACATTTTGAGAAGAACTAGAACGGGGAGCAGAACCAAAATATTGTCTCACCTCCACACCATATCCAACGGTCTGCACACGATCGGAGTGTTCCTTAGTCTCAAGAGCAGTAGTCAATATATCTTGTCTTCCTTGAATGACAAAACTGCCCTAGGAGCTCTACTCCACCAGAGAATCCTGTAAAAAATAATTCAATATGTCAACATTGTACAGTAATAACACATTAGATATGATGATTAAATTATTATTAACTTACAATCCGTTGGGCAACCTCAAGTGCCTGTGGACATGTCATCTGTCCTCCAGGTTTAGTCCTAGCTATCTTCCATTTCTCATGGCGACTAGGAGGAGATGGAGGAGAGATAACATCATCTGAAGATGATGCTTCTTGCAATCTTTTTAATTTCTCAACCATCATCCTCTTTTCTAATAAATCATAACCCCCCGAGACAACCGATAGGGGGTGACATTCATGTGCTGAATGTCCTGGGCTTTCTTCCTCTTCTCTTACACAGTAAAAAACTTTGTTGCCAATTCATATTATTTAATGAAATTAATGATGGAAAAAACAAACCTTCCAAGACTCATCCTCTCTAGATTGGACAAATTGTCTCCTAGTGTCTTCATCAAGAGAATATTTCTCACAAGGGGACTTTCCCTTGTATTTTCCAAAGACATACCAACTAGTCAAGTTGGTCTTGAAGCCTCTCCATTTAATAGCAATGTTGGACATAATTTTCTTCCTAATAAGTGCAGAGGTTTCAAACTCAAAGTTTGTCTGCAAAATAAAATAAACAAGTCATTAAATATATATCAAACAATAATCATTATTACTTACTTATAATAAGCTTAAGGGTGAACGACTTACAGTAAGATTCTACCAAATCATATTTTTCTTAGCTTCAGTCACATCATCCCAGGTTGGAAGTAAAATAGAGACCATGGTACATGCCAAGACACCCAAATAGGAGGAAAAATGGGGACTGTTAGGGCTTGAAGCCCTACCAGTTTGAGAGTCTATTTGAACTGCGATCCTGGAACTATTAATTCAAGTAGCAGTAATACCTCTCAAGTGTGTAGATTCTCTACTCTTCCTTGATGAATCATCCATGACCTACAGAAAAAGAAGACATACTTAAGATTAAAACTTACAAAAATGAGTATAATGAAGGTTATCAATGTTCAAATTAAAATAAAAACAACAAATAGTTAAAGATTACTTCTTTATTCTAGCAGTGTTACAATGTTTTTCCATATTCCTTTATTGTGATCACTTTGTGTAGCATGTACTTCATCAATATCATTTTCGTTATTTATAGGAGGTAAGTGTCTTGAAAATGAATTGTCAGCATGTTGGACTATTTAGTCGTCATGGTTATCAACATCTTATTCAGTTCTCCCTTGTATAACAACTGACCACCTTTCATTAGAAGGATCTTTGACATAAAAAACTTGTTTTGCTTGATAAGCCATGATGAAAGGATCTTTCTTAGAACCTATCCTTGTGAGATCAACCAATGTAAAACCCAAGTCATCAACATGCACTCCTGTGTTACAATCAACCCATTTATACTTAAATACCGGAACTCTAAATTTGACGTAGTCAACTTCCCATTCTATCACTACAAAGTAACTTATTGTAGCCATAACAGGATTGTTATCTTTTGAACTAGCAAAGTGCATTGACTCGGCCTCAAGTGTCACACCATTATTATGCATTGTACTTTTCTGATCCTCAGTGTTTGTGTAAAAATAGAACTTATTAATATCATACCCAGATCATGTTATGACATCAAAGTTAGGTCCTCGAGCTAACCATTTCAATTCATCACAATCCTTTTCGAGAACTATTTGTTTAAACAATTTCAAAAATGTCTTGTTATGTTCATTTAATAACCACTTCTCATTTGCATGTGGGTTCATTGTCTTCAACAACATTTTTGTGTTCATCTATGCAAGGAAGAGCATCATCAGTATTATTCAAAATATACAAGTGTGTCTGGAGTACCTGTTGTCGATCTTTTTGAACTATCCTCACTCCTCGTGTGCCTTTGCCTTCATGTCTTCCTTCATACCGAGACCTCGGTACGCCTATAGCATCTACTTCTGACATATACGTGTTACAAAATTCAATTGCTTCCTCTGCAATATATCTCTCAACAATAAATGCTTTTGGTCGATATGGATTCTTTACATACCCTTTGAATATTTTCATGCATCTCTCAATTGGGTACATCCATCGTAAAAACACAGGACACATATTCTAATTTCTCTCACGAGATGAACAATTAAATGGACCATGATATCAAAAAATGAAGGTGGAAAATAATCTCTGGTTGACATAAGAGAATGATAGCTTCATTTTCTAAGTCATCCAACCTAGTAAGATCAATTGCTTTCCTACAAATAGCATTGAAGAATAGGCAAAGAAGAGTGATGACTTGTCTAACATCTTTTAGTAGAATTCCACGAATAGCCACTGGGAGAAAGTCTTGCATTAGAACATGACAATCATGAGATTTTAAGCCAATAAGTTTCAAATATTTCATTGAGACAAGGCTTTTGATATAATTATTATTATATTAATAATAATAATATTTTTAGATTTTAATTTTTTCTTAATTAGGTGTTTTTTATGATCTTTAAAACGAGATATAGTTTACATTTTGTGTTCTTTAAAAGCCGATATAATATAAAGCAAGGATACAAAGCAAGGATATCCAAGTAAGTGCAAAAGCGTAACTAAATATCTTGTAATTAATTCTTGTTATTATTATGTTACCAAAACCATGACAGGAGAAAATGGGTCCAAGATCATCAAGCCCATTACCACACCTATAAATACAGGCTCATCATCTTAAGTCAGGTACTTCAAAACTCTGATCTATATTCCTGCACACTCTAACCCTAAATTGACTTGAGCGTCAGAGTGCCTGCATGACCCCCCTCCCGGGATAGTGGATTTCAGAGTATTCGGTACACTAAGGAGCAGTTCTTGGAGCAGTCAATGAATCAGCACGAGAAGATATTGTTGTTGCTAGAGCCAACCGGTCCTGTGCGATAACATTTTGGAGCCCACCGTGGGGCCGAGATTGACCTAGCAACGACGGTGATAACAAGGAACAATCATGATGGTCAGCCAGCCAACCAGGAAGGAAACCCCTCGGCCATCCTGGCCGAGATGCGGAGAGAGCTAAAAATGATGCACAAACTGCGAGAAGACGATAGGCTGCAGAGGGAGGAAGAGCGGCTGTGCCAAGCAGGCACCAACGACGCCCTTCGGGAGGAAAATGAAAGGCTACGACCGAGGCTCGAGAGAATCGAAAAGGCGCAACACAGTGGAAACGTTCATGCGGAAGGGGACAGGTCCCGGCCGGCCGAACAGCCACAGCCCGACCGCGAAAGGAACGAGCCCCAGCGAGAACGTCAGGCGGAAATTTCTCGTCGGGACGACCAGGACGCGACGTCGAGACGTCTCGAGGATTCGGCAGATCACCATTTCCCCTTAACCGATGACATACTGGCAACCAAGTTCCCGCCCAACTGGAATAATCCCACGTTGGACAAGTACGATGGCACTACAGACCCAGACGAACACATCGACTCATACGTTTCCCAGCTGACCTTGTTTACGACGGACGGATACATATATTGCAAGGTCTTCCCAACCTCCTTGAGGGGGGCGGCGCTCAGCTGGTTTACCCACTTACCCCCCGGGTCGATAGACTCTTTCGCGACCTTGAAGGCCAAATTTGTAGCCCAATTTGCTACGAGTAAGCCACATCAGATGACGTCGGTTACGCTAGTAAACATCCGACAGGAGAAGGGAGAATCCCTCAAGTCTTTCATGGCAAGGTTCGGACAGGTCGCTCTCAGCATATGCGGACTCCTACCGGAAGTAGCAATGGCATACTTGATCACAGCGCTCAGGCCGGGGCCGTTCGCAGACAGTCTGGCCATGCAACCCCCGGCCAACATGGATGATCTCCGCCGGAGGGCTACTCAATTTATGCATGTAGAAGAATTGCGACAGTATTCAAGAGGTGAGCAAGGCCAGGGGAGAAGGGGCGATCGGTCGTCCAACCCCCCGCGATTCAGGGACACACCTGGCACGCAGAGGTTCACAAAGTACACACCACTCAATATGGGCCGTACGTGCATCCTTGAGGAAGCTTTGAGTGTCGACCTCATTAAGGAGCCAAAGAGGGGCGTATCGCCCTACAATGCCGACCGGAGTAAGTACTGTCAGTACCATCGTTGCTATGGTCATACAACAGGAGAATGTGCGGCCCTCAAGGACAAAATCGAGGAGCTTATTCAGGTAGGCCACATGCAGAGATATGTTGCAAGGCGATGATAGTACGGGCGGCGCCAAGAGCGCAGTCCTAGGGGAAGGAGTCCTCGTCAAAAAAGCGGAAGTCCGAGGGCCCGTGAGGAAAGGCGAAGGAACAGTAGCCAGTCAAGAGAAAGAAGCCCCCCACGCCGTGCAGATATCGGGGAGACAGTCGTTAATACTATTTCTGGAGGATTTGGTGGGGGAGGACCGTCCAGTTCAGCCAAGAAAAGACACCTCCGGGCAATCCAAAGCGTGCACATGATCAGTCGGCGGGCGTGTTGTAGTATGACAGATATCACTTTCACCGACAGGGATTTCCGAGCGATCGATACCCAGCAGGATGATCCAATGGTCATCACCATCGATCTGGCGAACTGTGAAGTAAGAAAGACGTTGGTGGACCAAGGCAGCTCTGTCGACGTGCTCTACTGGAGGACGTTCAGAAAGATGGGGTTAGAAGAAAGCGAGATAATCCCTTTGGATGCGTAGATAGTGGGGTTCTCCGAAGAACGGGTCGACACGAAAGGATACATTGACTTGCACACCAGGTTCGGGGAGCCTGGCCGGCTTCGGAAGTTCAACATGAGACTCAACCCAGCAAAATGTGTTTGGTGTAGAATGAGGAAAATTCTTGGGATTCATGCTCACGCACAGGGGATAGAAGCAAACCCCGATAAGGGCTCGGCCATATTTGACACACAAAGCCCTACCACTCTGAAGGAGGTACAAAGCCTTGTTGGTAAACTCACGTCTCTGTCCAGATTCTTGCCCAGATTGTCGGAAAAAATAAGGCCGATCGTGAAAACATTGAAAAAAGCGGACAGGTTCCAGTAGAGCGACGAGTGTGAGAAAACCTTCGCAGAGATAAAGGTGGCAGTATCGTCAACCCCTATCCTACAGAAACCGACCCCAGGAGGCAGACTCCTATTGTACATCTCCCCTTCCGAGGATGCCATCAGTGCAGCTTTGGTGCAACAGGAGGACCAAAAGTCGGTTTATTTTGTAGGACAGGCCTTGCAAGATGCAGAGACCAGATATCAGCTAATAGAAAAGGCCGCGTTGGCGGTCGTGTATGCCGCTAGGAGACTCCGACCATATTTTCAGAGTCACCCAGTGACAGTGAAAACCGATTATCCGATGGGAAAGATCCTTTTGAGGCCTGAGCTAGCCGGACCAATGATATCGTGGTCGGTCGAGCTCTCGGGGTTCGAATTGAAGTTCGAACCGAGAGGGCCCATTAAGGCGCAGTGCCTGGCCAACTTTGTGTTAGAACTCCAAACGCCGGAGCAGCAAGTTGTATGGACGTTGTATGTGGATGGTTCGTCCAACAGTAAGCAATGTGGGGCGGAAGTCGTTTTAGAAAGCCCGGGCGGGCTAAAAGTGGAGCAGTCGTTGCACTTCAACTTCAAGGCATCTAACAATCAAGCCGAGTACGAAGCCCTCATAGCTGGATTAAACCTAGTAGGAGACATTGAGTCAAACAACTGAAATGCTTGACCGACTCCCAGTTAACGATCGGTCAGATCAACGGGACTTTTCAGGTAAAGGATCCACTATTAACAAGGTACTATCAAAAGGTGTCTACCCTCCTCTCCAAATTCCAACATCCAAAGGTCTAGTATGTGCCTAGGAGCAAGAACGGAAGGACAGATGCATTGCCTAAACTTGCACTAGGCAAGAAGAAAGGCAGATTCGACACTGTCATTCAGCTTACCCTAAGCAGCCCAACTGTATCAGAAGAAGATTGCATGAACATCGAGATGACGGAAGACTGGCGGTCGCCTATTGTCCAAACCCTGAAAACAGTGCTGATGGGGGAGGTTGTGGCAGATAAGGTGATGGCCAAGAAGGTCACTCGATATGTCCTCATAGCCGACGAGCTATATAAATGAGGCTTCACAACCCCACTTTTAAAGTGCCTAGGGAAATAGCAGTCCGAATATGTCATAAACGAGTTACACAACGGAATTTGTGGCATGCACTCTGGTCATAAAACATTAGCTGCCAGAATAGTCCGGGTCGGATACTACTGGCCGACCGTCCATCAGGATTGCGCCGAGTACGTGAAGAAATGCAGAAGTTGTTAAGAAAACGGATCGTTTATTCATCAACCGCCAACCAACTTGCAAACCATAAGTGCTCCCTGGCCTTTCGCTAAATGGGGAATGGATATCCTAGGTCTTTTTCCACCGGCGACCGGACAACAGCGATTCTTAATTGTGGCAGTGGACTATTTCACAAAATGGATAGAGGCCGAACCCCTAGCTAAGATCACGACCGCCAATGTTCAAAACTTCATGTGAAAACTAATTTGCAGGTTTGGTGTTCCTCACACAGTCATCACTGACAATGGCCGACAGTTCGTGGACCGAAAGCTTGAAGCCTTCTTCACTGAGCTAGGGGTCAAGCACATAACCAATTCGGTGGAGCACTCGCAAACGAATGGTCAAGCGGAAGCCGCGAACAAGGTAATCTTGTCTCAGCTAAAGAAAAGGTTAGGAGCTGCCAAAGGAAAGTGGGCCGATGAGTTACTCGAGGTCTTATGGGCATATCGCTGCACACCGCAGACATCTACAAGGGAGTCCCCATATAACCTCACTTACGGGACGGACGCCATGTTGTCGGTCGAGATAGGAGAAGTCATAATAAGGAGACAACTGAGAGATCTTTCATTAAACAATGAATGCATGAAAACCGAGTTAGATCTCCTTGATGAACTTAGAGAAAAGGCAAGAATAAAGGAAGCAGTCTGTAAGCAAAGGTTGGCACGCAGGTATAATGCTAAGGTAAAACCGAGGAGCTTTCAGCAAGGGGACCTCGTTTGGAGAATGACTGGCGATGCTAGGAAGAATCAGACGGATGGCAAGTTTGCGGCCAACTGGGAAGGCCCGTACAGAGTCAGCCAGGTGTCGGACAAAGGAGCGGTTAGGCTGGAGCAACTGGATGGGGAGCAAATTCCCAACACCTGGAATGCAGACCATCTCAAATTTTATTTCAGTTAAAGTCACAAGTTGGTTTGATTTTGTTTTTATTATTCAGACTTATGTGTATTGGTTAACTTTTTTCAACGATGTACTCTTTCCTACCTATGACATTTTTTCCTTAAGGAGGGTTTTGGCCAAGGAAGTTTTAAAGAGACACCGCACGCAATAAGAATCACGGTTCTCTTTTACATTCCTTGCATAAAGTTTTACAACCCATGCAGCCAACCGAAAGATGACTTCGCTTAAAGGTACTCTTGCTTCACCATGAGACCTCCAGGGCCGACCGAAAGATGGCTTCGCTTAAAGGTATTCTTGGCTCACCATGAGACCTCCACAGCCCACCGAAAGGTGGCTTCGCTCAAGGTACTCTTGGCTCACCATGAGACCTCCACGGCCGACCGAAAGGTGGCTTCGCTCAAGGTACTCTTGGCTCACCATGAGACCTCCTCGACCGACCGAAAGGTGGCTTCGCTCAAGGTACTCTTGGCTCACCATGAGACCTCCACGGCCGACCGAAAGGTGGCTTCGCTCAAGGTACTCTTGGCTCACCATGAGACCTCCATGGCTGACCGAAAGGTGGCTTCGCTCAAGGTACTCGGCTCACCATGAGACCTCCACGACCGACCGAACGGTGACTTCGCTCAAGGTACTCTTGGCTCACCATAAGACCTCCACGGCCGACCGAACGGTGGCTTCCCTCAAGGTACCTCTTGGCTCACCATGAGACCTCCATGGCCGACCGAAAGGTGGCTTCGCTCAAGGTACTCTTGGCTCACCACGAGACCTCTTCGGTCGACCGAAAGGTGGCTTCGCTCAAGGTACTCTTGGCTCACCATGAGACCTCCACGGCCAACCGAAAGGTGGTTTTGCTCAAGGTATTCTTGGCTCATCATGAGACCTCCTCGGCCGACCGAAAGGTGGCTTCGCTCAAGGCACTCTTGGCTCACCATGAGACCTTCTCTGCTGACCGAAAGGTGGCTTCGCTCAAGGTGGCATCGCGGCCAGCCAACAGCTGTATTTAAATCAATTTAGCATTTGGATTTTTAAGGGCGACAGATATATACTAAATGGCATACTAGTCGATGCAAACAATCACACAAGATTAACAAGACAATAACAAGCAAAAGGGCCAATATCATTAATACTTATATTTACACGTGTTTGTCAAAAAAAGGACGGTCGCACACTGACCTCCAAGGTTACATATGTAAAACATTTAATCGGAAAGTATAACTTCAGGGGCCGACTGATCCCCTCCTGGCTGCTCGTTGCCCTCATCCTCCTCATCCGGCACATCCATGGCGGACACCAGCTCACCGCGATAGATGTCTTTTCTATTATCAAACTTTCCCTCGTCGACCGGAACCTGGTAGAAGTAGCCCGCCTGCCTCACGGCACGCATGAATCCTAGGTTGTGTTGTTCAAGGACGAAGCCCTTGAACTCAACCAAGTTTTCCTCGGCCTTCTTGCGCTGTAGCCGCTCCTCCTCCAGCCTGAGGGTTAGTCTGGTAATGTTATCGGTTAAGTCCGCAACATCTTCGCTCAGGTGATCTATCCGGTCGGCCCCAGCCTTGTCCTTCTCCTCGGCCGTCAGGCATTGCTCCTTTAACGCCCGATTCTCCCCTCCTAAGTCCTCCACCAGTTTCCTCAGGCTTAGATTTTCTCCCTTTACCCGCTCATTATCAGCCTGGGCAACCTTCAACAATGTTGATGCTTCGGCGAGCTCGTCCTTCAAGCTTTCCACGGTCGTCGTGTCATCTTTCAGCAATTCCTCTCCCGCAACCCGGCTAAGCAAGAGAGCCCGGGCATTCATTTCGAGGAGGGCATCTCTCAAATCTTTGCGGGTGGCGGGCATGAATTGGTTCTTCTTGTAGTCGTTCAGCCCGATGACGACACGGTTGGCCACCATTATCTTTTTATTGAGAAAGTTGCAAGTAGAACTTTTCTCGTGATCGATGGCCGCCTCCTTCAAGCGCTTGGGCGACTGTTGAGAGAAAGACCGGTCAGACCCTCACTTCGATTTTTTCTTTTCTGAAGGATCGGGTTGTCCGACAGCAGGTGGAGGGACTGTGGCCAGTGGCTCAATGGTCTGAGGAGGACCGGGCGTCCGGGGAACAGATTTCCCCTTATCCTTGGCAGCCCGCTTGCTGCTCTCTCCAGCTGGTGCTGACGACATCAGGTCCTTGAATACCTTGTTCATGGCGGGCGTCCGGGCAACAAGGATGTCTGCACAACAAGAATATGATCAAACAATTACTTAGGTAAAATGATAAGGCAAAAAGAAAAGAACATACCGAACACTGCGTCGTTCGGGTTTTCACACCAATAAGTGTTGAGAATATCTCGGGCAGGGATACCCCTAGGTAAGCTATCAAGCACAGCAAGTGCTGAGGTATCCTCTGCCGATAATCCCGACCGCGACCATGGTGCAACACGAGCAAGGGATCTAGTCCAATATAGGGGAAACCTGGGCTCCTCCTCGTCAAAAATGTACTCCCGGCCAACCTCCCCGAAAGTGATTTTAACAAAGGTATCTTTAAAATGTTTGTACGAGTAAAGAACAACGGGATGGTAGGAGTAATAACCAGGGCGGAACACACAAACTGGAATGCCCTAACGTATGCCCAGCCATTAGGGTGCAACTGGGTAGGGGCAATATTTAGGAAACGAAGGACGTCCGAATAGGAGTCATCAAAAGGAATTACAATACAGGAATCCTTCATCACTCGAGCATACATGAAAAAGAAGTCAACTGGAAATGAACTCCGACTGTGGAATACACGGTCGGTCGGCAAACACCGACGCAGCGAAAAGGCGCCGTCCGGGATAGAAGAATCTACAATATCCTGAACATCCACTAATGCCCTAAGGGAAGCAGGGGTCAAAAACCTAGAGTATGCAGACCTCACGTCCTGGACCACCCAGTCGTCATCAGTATCGACATTATTACTAGAGGTCGGAGACTTTACCCCCCGGTGTTCTGCTTCCGGTCCGTCTAACCTCACCCTCTCGTTCCTATCGGACGAACTACTACCCACGTCAGACGTACTACCTAACGACGCCCCAATCGGCTTAACCCCCTGCTCTGCAATGTTTCTACGATCATCCGAAACAGACCGACCGCTAGAAGAGTCAGAAGAGGAATAAAAATGCAAAGAGTAGGAAGCCATGGTTACCTCGAAAGCTAGCAATAGACGACCGAAGACTTGGCGGAGCTACTCGGCTTAGGAAATG
>Ga0209489_101886_pt1 | contig 43055 bp, 18 predicted proteins | sample SiratrowhiteBW_FD_187527 | JGI IMG/M metagenome (GOLD analysis project Ga0209489, IMG submission 187527) | Root nodule microbial communities of legume samples collected from California, USA - Siratro white BW (SPAdes) (version 2) | ecosystem: Host-associated > Plants > Roots > Nodule | place... | reverse complement strand
ATTCATGGTAGAAACATATCAAAGGAATAAATGTTTGCTATGAGAGATAAGAACTTAAAAATAACAATTACATTCAAATCTATGGTCCGATTAACTTTATCATAAAAAATACTCACTTAATCTCTAATACGTTCATTTAATGTTCTTTCAATTCTTGAGCGCAATAAACCTTTTTTTTTTCTTTAATTTCTATTCAAACAAGTCACTAAATTTTATGTGATGAGGATGTTAAGGTAGTGAGGACACTGGATGTGTAGAGAAGGTAGTGATGAGAATTGGTCATGCAGACAAGATAGTCAAGCATAGAAAGGAAAAATAAGAGATGAGATAGAGAGTGGAGGATATGCGAAATAAGATAATATTTGATTCCCAGTGTAATACAAAAGAAAGATAAGAGTAAAAAGAAAAAAAATGAAAACAGAAAAAATAGATAAGAAAATGAAGTCATAAAAACTAAGAAAAATTATTAGAAAAAGAGTCATGTAACTATTTTTAATAAGAAATAAAATTAATACTGTAGATTTAAATATAATTGTTAACCTCTCTTTATCTATAAAATAAACATTTCTTTTCACCTGTTATGTTCTCTATATTCATAACGTAAATTTATTTATTTTTATTTATTATCTTTATCTTGTAAAATATATGGCATGGTAGTTTTGTATGTTAATTTACAAATATCTATCTTATCTTTATTACTTTATAGTATTTTATTGAGACTAATCCTTAAAAAATTATTAATTAGTTTTGTCATTATAAATTTAAATTTTTTGAGAAATGGTTTTTATTATAAATTTTTCCTTGTTATATAAAGTGCGTCTAAATATATCATGTTTTATATTATTTCGGAATGATTTTAATACTATATGTTTATATTATATTGTGATGGTAATAAAACGATAGAAACCATTTTAATACAAGTTTAATTTTTTTTTAAGTAGCTAAACTATTGTAATTTCTTTCGGAAGGACTGAAACAAATTTTCTCCTTGTGTACATAAAACGTGTAAACTTATACTACCTTTATATTCAATTCATAACAAAAAAAAAATTATGAACTATGAATCAAAATATAGACCAACTTTAACTAGTGTTTAACTATACCATTTTCATATCCTTCAACTAATTTAATTTTCTATAATAATTTTTTTTATTGGCATATCAAGTTCTAAAGACTTCAGAAAAAGTTTACTATAAATGCAATTAGTACAATTACATGATATCAAAATTAATAAAAATATTTGAGTCTGAAAAAAACACATATCATTAATTCATCACTGTTCGACCACAGACAGACATCCAATCATGAATGTGTGTCACCTATTCACTCACCATTGATCTAATGTTAAATAATAGTTGAAATATCGATTTAGCATATTAGTAATTTTTCACATTTTTGACAATAACACCGAAAGAAATCTTGGTAGCTACTATGCATATAAGCATAAAAGTTTTGTACTCAACATGATTAGGAGGTTTAATTATTGATTATAATTTGTGATAATAAGCTAATTATGTTGCGAAGGAAAGAAAAGGAAAATAGCTAAGTAAGAATGGATTGCTGAAGAGGAAAGCACTAAATGCTGGGATATAAAGGAAGAGAAGGGAATTGGATAATTTATATAATGGAACAGAGTGTACATCCTACTCGAAGACCACCATATTGTGCATTATTCTTTCCAATTACTCAGAGACAAACTCTTCCTTTGTTCTCCAACAACAACCAACAACGTACTTCATTGCATTACTCGATCACCAACTTGGTTCAAAAAACCAAGAAGGTCCACAACTCTTTGTCTCGTCAAAGCCAATATCCTAAAGTAGGTCTCAAAAAATAAAGGTGGCTGGCTACTACTTTAATAGTGACATCCATTACCAAATGGCGTGGTTCAGTTGAATTCCTGTGCGACATCTGTTTACTTATCATCATTCCTTTTCAACATTCAACTCATCAATTCTATACCTTTATAGTTGTTCCCGCTGTATTATGTATGAATTATATATCTTTATTAGCAAACTGTTAGTCAAAGTAATAAATCTTGTAAGGGTGCAACTCTTTCATGATATTTTTTAGAAGTTGAGTTTATATATTTGAGGATTGATCCAATTATTGATGAAGTTTAAGGAAGATCTATCTAAAAAAAATTATTTGTTGTTTAAATCAGTAAGAATTCGATAAATCAAAGAATATGAGTATAAAAGAGAATAAAAGAATTAAGCGATTACTCCCTATAATATTAATATATATTTATAAATTTTTGGATATATATACAGTTGATTACTAAACATTGTTAGTATATATTGATTCAATCACAAGATATCAGTTTCACAATAGCAAAGTAAGTAATTATTGTTCTCCTAAAAAATTTGTGAAGTACACGACAATCATTGCAATTAATAACTAATTTAAATTATAAAAAAATTCTCTAATTTTTTTCATCAAGAAATTAAAACTTGCAATAAACAATTAAAAATCTTTTTGAATTTTTACCAAACATTTAGGATGTGGAATAGATTAAAAATGATAAGATATATTATTGTTATGGTTAAACTTCAGTAAACCTTACTCTTATACTTATAACAATCATTCAACTTCTTCCCAATTTAATGCTACAGTCAACTCAAATGTTTATTCAAATTATAATTTTTTTTTTAATAGAATAAACCTAAGTTTTATTATTAAGAGTCAATTCTTTAAGAAAACTCCCTTTGACAACAAAGATTTAAGATAACTAATGTGACAAATTCCATTTCTAGATACAAGTTTCATTAGGTATTTTATTTCAATTTTAAATTATAAAAGATATTTTCAAACATCCAATGAATCAAATATATAAGCTATGGGATCAAACCGCAACCAACATTACGCATGAAAAAAAATATTAATATTGAATAGAAAAAATATATAAATATAAATAATATCAATTACATAAAAGTTTAATAAATTATATCTAAACCCTAACTAAAATGAGTTTAGCTTTTCGTTGCAATGAAAAACATAAAAAAAAAAAAAAAAAAAAAAAAAAAAAAAAAAAAAAAAAAAAAAAAAAAAAAAAAAAAAAGATGAATAATGAAAAAAGAAGAATAACTAAAGAAAAGAAAGAAAAATTCTAAGAAAACTTTAACAAAGTCGTTAAAATCACATTCCACACTTTAGAAAAATAAAATTAATGACAATTGAATTAATGTTTCACGTAGACATAATATGTGGGAAGATCCAATTACAGAAAATTCTCAAGATGTTAAGTCAATAAAAATTAAAGAATTTATAAAATATATATGTTAAGTACTTCCCGTACGATTAATTATATTTAATATTTTTGAATTTAGATTGAAATATTCCAAAAGATAAAAGATATTTAAAATAAATAGAATATACACAATTGATTAATGAATATTTCACTATTCAATCAATTAAATTATATGTGTATGAATTATACCAATATATGACATCAACATAAACTGTTTGTTGACCATAAAACATTTCATGTTAATTATAATATATATATATATATATATATAATATTCGGTTGTTTATAAAATTGGTTACTAACGCAGATTTGTCCTAATTACATTATCTACTTCATCATATTTCCAACGTAACAACACCAAAATTCATTGATCATAGCAATAAATTGATGATAAGAAAAATATAGTTTTGGAATTTTTTCTCAAATTAAACACTCTCGCCTGCAACTTTTTCTTTAATGAAAGAACTGATTTGAGTTTTTTTGGCTTACAATAGTCGAGCGAAATGATAGCTTATATAATAATGTCATGTATACTACTCCAATTTTCTCATCACACATCTGGTTATAGTTTGTCGGTCTTGTTACCCACCTTTAGAATACTGCTCTGTCTTGTTTAGGTCAAAGAAGCGACGTTAACATGATAAATAATTCCAACAATTTTAAAGGTTAAATTAAAGCTTAGATAACTACAGAGAAAAAAAGCTAAAATAAAGACGGATTGCGTGGATCAAGAAAAAAAAAACGAAGAGAACGTGATGGTGAAAGATGATGATTAGTTAAATTTCAAAATTCCGTGAACAATTTGTTAAATTACAATTGGATATCCCTTTCGACAGTTGTTTCAATAAAGGACCTCACACCCTTCAAAATGATCATCGTGCATCTAAAGTTTGAGATTCCTTTCCTTTCTTAGTAGCCCAAAAGAAATCTAAATATAAAATTAGAACACGCTTGCATGAAACACTACGTGTTATATCGAAACGAAAGGGATTGAAGTTTTGGAGAACATTGCCCTAGATCGTTTCCTTATATATATCCCATACGCCCATACCACGTCTTGTAATTTTTTAGTGTTCAAACAATTCATAAACATCTTCAACAATGGAAGCGTAATTGTCCAACTCTTTTAAAAGAATAAAATGTTAGATAAGAAAGCTCAAAACGGAAAAAATAAAAGATAAAGAAAATATGATAGCGAGAGATGAAAATTCTCTAGCTCTTTTGAAAGAAAAGAAAGTTGAATTGTTTATTACTCCGTTTTACTAGATCATATTACACTACATAATAGGTAAGAACGTTATCAATTTTTTTTTCAATTATATAATATTTAAGAATTTGAAATGTAACATATCCACATATGATATATTTGTGTTACACGAGTGTTCGAAATACGTGAGTAAGTGACTCGAACACTTATGTTGTACCTACATACAGATTTTGTATAATTTAGTAACTATAATAATCGAGAGTTAGTTACTCACTCTCTATAACCAACTATCTAATTTAGATCTAACATATTTTATAAAGGGCTCTGATGATAGTTTGACATTACCATGTGACATGCTAACCACTTGACAATCTTAAGTGGCAGCCACATGATGGTGATTGGCAAGGAAAACAGTTTTTTAAGTGGAAATGCTGAGTGTATAAAAAGTAATTTTATATTAAGGTTTGGGAATGTTTAACGTAGAATTTAAGTTATTGTGTCCTTGTGGTTGGTCCCTAGTTTAGAGCGATGATACTTTGGAGACGAAGTTCAGAGATGGTGCTTTGGAGCGGTGATTGATCACTGGATCGCTTTTCCGGTAAAGCGGTGGTGTGTTTTCATTTGTAGTGACATGTGGTGGTTCTTGACAGTTTTCGTTTTGGGTAGCTGTGTGTTCTTGGTTTTCCCTTAGTAGTTCTCCATTTGCAACAGGGGGTTAATTGTTTGGATGTGAACATATGTTTGCAGCTTGTTCACCTTCTTTCAGTCTAAACCGCCACCTGTTCTCACCATTTCTTCTCCAAACCCTGCCATGAAGATGAAAAGTCTTAAACCTTTCTTCTCCTTTTACAACTTCAATTTGTCAACTTCCTTCTCAGATCTTATTCCTTTCATGGTTTTGTTTCGAAATCTACCTATTTTCATTTCTCTCAACTTTTTTCGCTTAGGCACTCGCTCTAAGCTCACTCAATTTTTCCTTTAAATTTGATTTCATTATGTACAAAATAGAAAAATACAAGTTTGTCATCTGTCATGTAATGAAGGTCTGTCACGTCACACTTGTTAAAGGGGTGTATTTTTATTACAGTTGTCAAAACCAGTTTTTTCCTTTTATAAACATCACTTCATTTCTCAGTTAGTACTCACTTCACTTCATTTTCATCTCTATTTTACATTCACCATATCACTCACTCTACGCTTAACTGATTCTGTAATCATCCACGAACTTAAACGTCAAAATGTCTTCTATAAGTGAATCTTCTTCGTCTTCAGATATTCAAGCTCTGATCATATATAACTCGAAGATAGGTCAAGTCGACTTTAGATCACTTTAAAATAATTTGTAGTCGAATCCTAAACATGAAATAAATATTACAATTACTTCATAAATTTCAAATCACTTTTAAACCACAATTTTTTCTTTTATAAACAACATTTTTTTATATAAGAACTCTTACCTAAAATATTTGTGAAACATTTTTTTTTTCTTTTAATGAAAAACGTGAGCCTTCCACTAGGTATATTAACTAGTTAAAAATTACAAAAGGTACATTAACTAGAGTTGACAATGTAGAATAACATAACTACAATATTCCATAAGAATTTGTTGTTGCAACCCTACCAAAACCGACAAATATATGTTGGTAACACCTTAGATATGCTATGATTTATATATTGTCTGGTGGATTGAACCCTAGTCTAATGTGCATTCCACGTTAGGTGTTCCAATTTCAGCATATCCAACTTCTAGTTTGGACAGAGAGGACGAAGACTACTAGTGGATTCAACCCAAAAGTCACTTTGTTGGAAGAAGGTGCACATATACAAAATTATTTATATTAAATTTGGTTGTCAATTATGATTTTTCTTAGAGTTGAACTAGGTCAAAATGAGTCTTTCCTAAACATGTCTTATAATATTATTTACACAAGCTCGTTCAATTAGCTAATATTATTACCATTTTTAGGTTTCATTTTACTTTTATACAATTTTAATCTAATTTGTTTAACTCATTTCATCAATAAGGCTTTAAATGAATCAATAGATATATCTATGAACAAATCAATAAACTTATGAACTGAAATTACCAGAGCCTATCACAATAGTTTAAACTAGGAGTGTTTATGACCAATAATCCACCAACATGATTTGATCCCAACAAGTTCAAATTTAAGATCTAGTATATTTTGAGAATGAGGTTGAGTTATACACTTTATCGTCCCAACCTTACCTAATATTTTATATTATTTTAAAAAATAAAATCTTAAATAATTATGTATCAATAATATATACAAGTTATTTTTTCTTACTATGTAATGTTTTGTTGAATATAATACTATATTTATACTAATATCATTTTTATTAAAATATATATTATAAAATATATCTTATTCTAGTTCAATATTTATATAATTCTACAATTTAGGTGTATAATGTTAAAATTAATATATTATGTCAGTATATATTGGTTGATCCGATCTCCTTCTAAATACTTCAAATATTGATCTACTTTGATTTAGATCACATAAATATCTTTGTCAAAACATTGGTTTAGATAGGAATATAGGTTAGTTAGTCCCAACTTTTCTTAATACTTACACAAGTATACACTACTCGTAAATAGTAATTAGGATGACAAAAAGAGGAACACAAGTGCGATTATCTTTGTCTAAGTAAAATTTTATTATTATTCTTATTTTTATTCTTATGTTTAATGTATATTATTTTTTCCATCTTATTTTTATTGGAGAATAAGTATACTTGTATCTACATTCATATGTGTTTTCTTAACGTTTCAAATATTAATTAAATAATTATTTCATAAGAAGTAATAATCACAACAAAAATATTCAATATTAAAAATATAGATATTTTTTTTCAAATATCAAAAAAGAAATTATAATTATATACATTTTGACTTAAATCAAAGTATCAAATAATAACCGGATAAAAATAAATTAATTATAAAATATGATAAAAATGATAAAATGTGTTTTCTAGAAATAACTTATGAAATTAATAAAAAATAAATAAAATTAAATTTTTGAATTATATATTAAATTAAAGGTGTTTTAATAATTAAGATGCATGTAGGTATAAAAACAACTATGAGATGAATATGTATATACTTAAAAATTATTAAAATCTCGAAATAGACTTTATAAATACTAAAATTGTCTAAAAAATATAGTGATTAGTTGTTGAAATAATTATATTATATATAAATTAATAGTTTAACTTATGTATTCAAATCTAAGTTTTCCTTTAACTAAAAGTGATGTTTTTCTTCTTACCGCTCGATAAATAGACTAGGCCCAACAGTCTAATTTATTTCTTGATTGCTTATTCCTCTACTTCCATAGCTTCTTCAAGCACTTCCATAAAAATTTATATTTTCAAAATCACTCAAAAGACTTCAATACCCTTAGGTATGTAAGGGTGCGTGAGTTGAATTTATATTCTAGATTTTGTAATTTGAGAAATTACTCCATATAGCGAATCCGAAATTATAACTTCCAAACTTTTGCAATTCGATAATTTTCTGAATTTTAATTCAGAACAGTGTCTAGATCTACCAAAAATCATCACACTATCCATCTCTTTCCTTTTTCTTTCTCTCAACATGAGGATACATACGTTCAATAAGAGCATCATTCAATAACGACAGTTAAGGAGGTACGATGCAGACGGCGCTCTTAACAATGACAATAATATTATTAGCAATGGTGCAGAAATATGAAGGTAAAAGATGATATGAGTGAGGGTAATTGAGTCATTTATTATATTTATTTAAAGACATTTTAGTCTTTTTACATCTTTTATGAAAGTAATTATGGAGGTGCATGAAGAAGCCATGTTATTTCTTTTAACCTCTAATTCCAGTAAAATGAGATCAGTTTTCGAAATAAAACAAAAGATCAAATTATAACCATTTTATCATCTAAAGTAGAAGAGTGTATGTTGGTGTTGCATACATTTGGTTTTGATTTGACTACATCTATTTTTGATCGATCGGTTTCCTTAACTCAAAATCTCATGCCACAATAATTTCTCAATTAAAATGAGACTACTGTCTTTAAATTGACAGACAAATCACTGAAACGACTCTTATATCATCACTTTATGAATGAGTTAAAATTAAACATACCCTTCATTAGCCCTTTTGGCACTATCCTACTTTACACCATAGAAGACATCAATTGTAATCCCTGTGATTTGCTTCGCATGTCATTTTTGTACTCAAGGAGGTGCGGGGCGCAAGCAAGAGTGTGGGGTGGGATTAAAATACTTTTTAACCTAAAGATAAAATCGTTATTTTATCTATATTATGGAGGTGCAGGAAGAACATATAGAGGTGCAGAAAGAAGCACTTCATTTTAAGTGAGTTTGGTTTTCTGGGCTCGCTACTCATGTTAAGTTTCAACCACTGCAGTGCGTGTCAATAGAAACCTTAAAATGGGCATTCAGAGATCCAAGAAATATATTTTGCAGTTTAGATTTCAAACTCACTATTTAAACAATGAGATATCATTTTGGGGCTTTTGCTTCCTTCACCCCATAATACTGTACCACATACTAACTTGAAAACCACTAAAATATCCTCTTAAGTTATAATTTAATGTTCAAGTTTAATTTCCCCCCACCTCCATTCTACGTGTTCTCTCTTCCTTTTTGCACCCCTCCCTTCAAACCACGCTCCTGCATTTTTTTTATTTTTTATTTTTTAACTTTTTGGATTGCTTAATTTATAAAATTTGCACAATCATACGTTTTTGGGTAATACAATCTAAAAATAGGAGATGTATCTTTTTGCAATACTCTAAATTGATAATTTCCTAACACTTTTTTGAAATTGTCTCATTTGTGAGGTGTTCATAACATTTTTAGATTGTCTAATTCAAAACATATTTCTGCTTTACTAATTATAAAATCACATTTTGAATTGAATGTTTCAAAATAGTATTGGATTATATATATTTCAAAAAGTTTGTTTTGGAAAATTTCCAGAATAAGTATTTCAGGACAGTGTTAATTCTAACTAGATGAAATAAACTATGAAGGATAGGATGATCATTTTAAACTTTATGAGGGTGAAGATAGTAATAATGTTAGACTCTGGTGGAAGTTGACTTAACGTGAGTGATGAGAGCCTTCAACCATGAAGAACTTTTATTTTTGTGAGTGTAGTAACTATTGTAGGTGTTAGTATGATTTCAGAGCATAAAAATAGTAGAATGAAAAAGGGAATCACCATGACCTAGGTACTGTGCGCACGAGTACGTGCATGAGACGATGTTGCTTGTAAAATAGGAAAGCATGGAAACACAATCAAAAAAGTAAGATGGCCTTCGGCTCCAAAGTACTTCTGATTTTTATTTTTATTATTATTATTATTATTATTTGTTGGGAGAATATAAGTGGAAACACCGAGAAGATATCACACAATAAGAACAAAGTCAATTCTCATAAGCGAATAACACCACCTTCAACTCAAAACTTTAAGGTATTGAGTTTATGGGTTTTCTTTCTTATATGTTGCTCAACTTTCTCATTTCTACTCAATATGGGCCTATAGACTCACACTTGGATACCTAACAATCTTCTTCTCAAGTGAGAGTCCATCCTCCACGTTGATACACTCCCCCTCGAGCACGAAGCGAACAATCTCTTACTTGTACCGCCTGTTCACACACTTATACGGGACATGCTTGCCTGAAACCTTATCAGGAAGACTTTCGATACAAGGTCAAACTGAGCCCACTCGTCCGATGACAAAGACGAACTAATTCGTCTGATGACAAAGACGAACCATCGGCTCTGATACTACTTGTTAGAAAAATCCGAGAGGAAAATACCGGGGAGATCTTAAACAATGAGAACTGAGTCAAAACTCACATAAGAGTATGACACCACCTTCAACCAAAAACCTTAAGGCATTAGGTTTGTGGGTCAAACTGAGCCCATTCGTCCGGTGACAAAGAAGAACCATCAGCTCTGATACCACTTGTTGGGAGAATCCGAGGGAGAAACACCGAGGAGATCTCACACAATGAGAACAGAGCCAACCCATATAAGGAAATGACACTACCTTCAACTCAAAACCTTAAGACATTGGGTTTGTGGGATTTATTTATGTTATTTAATTTCATCTTGATTCTACTTATTATGTATGTATTTTTTAACTATTGATTCTATTTGTTTGTTTAAGTATTTTATATAAATACTGTATTTATGTTATTTATTTTATTTTTAGTTTTACATTAGTCTTATTTATTTAATTATTTTATTTCTAATTATGCACTAATTTTATTTATTTATTTGTTATTTAATTTATTTTAAGTCACATTAATTCTAGTTTTTATATTTTTTAATTTATTTCCAATTATGTACACATTAATTATATTTATCTATTTAATTTATTTTCAGTTATGCATTGATTTTATTTATTTATGTTATTTAATTATTTCTAATTAGGCATTACTCTTATATTTATTTTGTTTATCTGAGTTACATATTGATTTATTTATTTATTTATTTATTTTTATTCATCTTATTTAATCTATTTCATGTTATGCACCGATCCTCTTAAAATTTATATTTTTATTATTATTTTATTTTCTTGTGATATATACTAAACCACATTTAATTATTTATTTAAAGTTTCTGCTTTGATTCTTACTTTATTTTACTTTATATCATTTTAATTATTTTTTATAATTAAAAGAAATACATATATAATAAAAATAAATATTTTAATAATTTTAGATAAAGAAAGTTAATTATATACTCTATTATTATTTTTATACTTATTATATATTTTTGAACGAAGTATATAAATTAGTAGTTGACCTAAATATGGCATATTTTAATAAATAAATATATTATCAGTGAAAATGTCGAAAAATATGTTTGTAGAGAAAGAATCATAAGTTTTTGTATAATAAGTTAAGACCAGACTAATATATAAGTGTATATGTTTTTGAAAAGTCACGGTTTAGTATAAAATAGAATAAAATTTATGATAAGATTTAAAGAAGTGTTTATCAAATAGTTGAATATCTGTATAATCCATAAGAAAAAAAAAATAATCTGTTCACAACAATAATAACAACTTTACAATTCGCTTTTGAAGATATTATAATCATTATCAAATAAAAAGTTTTGTATTTAAGAAAAAACAAAAAGAATAAAGGATAAAATAACAATTGTAAAGTGATGCGTAAAAATTTATTAAAAGCTAACATATCATTACTAATTAGATAATAAATGAATGAATTATTTTTTATAATAATGTAATAATGATAATTTATTGAAGAAAGAGAAGAAATATTAAATAGAACTTTTTCGACCATACAAACGCGTGCCGATAACTATCCAGGCCAAAACTAATTAATTTCATCATTTTGAATATGTCATAAAAATATTCCAAACCTTTAATTAACTTTTTTTTTCAGTTTTGCCCTTTCAAATTAATTATTGTTTAATGTTTTTTTTTATTAAAATAGCTTTTAATATTAATATATATATATATATATATATATATATATATATATATATATATATAAAAGTTAATGTATTGTAAGAATCAATCCTTAATTTTTTTAACTGATGAATTATTTTTTATTGAAATAACTTTTAGAGTTAGGTTACTATATTATTTTTAATTTATCATTTTGAATATTTAAATTTTAAGTTAAACTCATCGGTATATATATATATTATAAATATATTCATGTGATTTTAAATTTAAATTTTATTTCTTGTTCATCTTCTACATTTAATTATAATTTAATTTTTAATACAATGAAAACGCGTGTTTAATAATTCTTTTTATTTTATTTTTTTTCAATTTCATTATGTTATTTTAAATATTCTTAATATAAATCACTACTTTAAGTTGAATTAATATAATATTTCCTATCAAATTAATCTCCGATCTAATTAATGATGCTCTACTGTAATTAACTTTATCATGCGTTACAATCAATTTAACAAAACAGTTTGCTTCTAAAAAAGATAAATGCAATTAAGAGTTTCCAAAAGTAAACGACTTAAAATAAATAAATGGAAGTGAATTTAATATATATTATTTAATGGTTTTGTTTCTTTCCTCTTTGGCTTTTTTGGACGGTGACCACCCACACTGTTCCGGTGCATGTAACCGAGGGCTGATATATATATAAAGATAGACACACGAGGGAAGTGGGTCACAGTCATGCACAATCGTTTATCTGTCACCACTCAACGCTTTCACCAAAATTCCGAATCACAAATCCCAAAGACAGAAACGTTTTTCACATTTTCTGCTATGGAAAACAATGCCACCGGAGCTCCGTCAGATGCCGCGCTCTTTCACCAGATGCCGGCGACGGAACAACCACAAAGCCCCAGTCACGACTGGAGGACCTTCTCCGACCCCACCTACCCCTTCCTCGACACCTTCGACGACCTTCCCAGCTTCGATACCAAACTCTTTGATTTCGAAATTCTCAACTCTTCAATGCCGCCTCCGCCGCCACCAACCGCTCCTCTAGTGGTCGTTGACTCCGAAACCTCGGAGAAACCCAACGAGCAGAGCGGAGCTGCACCGGAAGGGCCCACAGACGGACTCGACCGTGGAGAGTCCGTGGTCTCGGTAGATCTTTGCATGGCCGCCGGCGGAGCTGATGGCGGTGGTGATACGGATTGCGGAGAGAAGAAGGCGAAGCCGCGTCGGCAGAACATTACCCTTAACGCGAAATTGACAGCGTTGATGCAGGCTGGGCCAGCGGTTTCTTTGGCGAAGAAGGCCATGGATCCGGAGGAGCTTGCTGAACTTGCTAGGGTTGATCCCAAGAAGGCTAAGAGGTCTTCATTTTTTTTTTTTTTCATGTTAGTTACTTTTTAATTAAATCATTTTTAAAACTGGCAAATTTTATTTTGCTTTTCGATTATATATAATTTATATATGCAGGGAAAGTTGGTTTTGACTGAACATGGATATTTTATAAAAGAAATTATATTTTTTATGGACAAAACAAAGTTTGATATTATTAATTTCTTATGTTAAAATATTATAATCAAAATTAATGAAAACATAATTAATTTTCTTATCAGGGAATCAATTTTTTTAAAATAATTTTTGTAGGTACTCATTTTAATAGGAACTTATTATTCATAAAAAATCTTCATCAAACCTTAATCATTTTGTAGTTAAAGTTATCAAATAGCATATTCTTTATGATCTAATTAATGGTCTGTTTTAGAAATATATTAAATTATTAAAATAAAAATACAATATTTTTTAAAATTTAATTTAAATTATAAAAATAATGAAATCATATTTAATTTTCTTTTCCAGGAATCAATTTTTTAAAATATTTTTTGTGGATACTCTATTTAGTAGGAACTTATTATTCATAAAAAATCCTCATCAAACCTTAATCATTTTGTGGTAAAAGTTATCAAATAGCATATTCTTTATGATCTAATTAATGGTCTGATTTTAGAAGTATATTAAATTATTAAAATTAAAATAAAAATATTTTAAAATTTAATTTAAATTATATTTTTAAATAAAAGGATTAGATATATAATTATAATATATTGATGTATTTTTTAAAATAATATTATTCTACTTTTTCAAATACAATTATTAATTTTATAAAACAGCTGATTCATAAACTCACTAACCAACCTGATGTTAGACCTAAAAAGTCAAACGAATGGATCTCTTGGAAGAGCCAAGTTGGACAACTTTTAGTAGTTTTGGGTTGATCTTTGCATGGTAATTAAAGTTTTTCTACTATTGTCATAATTTTTTTTTTTCACTTTACAACTTCAAAATCAAATAAATCATATTCCAATGCATGATTTTGTTTTTAAATTATTTTTTATAATTCAATAAATAAGTTCCGCTTGCATGCATGATTTTTTCTTTTTTTAAAAAAACAGGAACAAGTTATATCTGCATAAATAATTTTTAATTTTTTAACAGAGTTTGCATAATTTTTAGTTTTCTTAATGAAAATTATGTCTTTATGTAAAATTTCAATTTCTTTTAAATAAAACTTGTGTTTATATATTTTCTTTTACTTTTTTTTTTTATCTCTATTCAACAATCATTTTAGATTATAAGGTTTAACGTTTAGGTTAATCCCAGTCTTACCTTTTGAATACAATGACAAAACACTTTCTTTCACGGTATCATGAGACCAAGAAACCTTTCTTATCTTCCTCTCCTTATTATATATTTTCTTCTTCATGATCTCTTTGCTTACTAGTCATATTTAACTCAAAGAAGTCCTTTCATTTGACTTTCAAAATCTCTAATATTAAGAACCATATTTTCATCGTTCTTGAAATGGAAAACCTTCAATATGGAATGTGGGCTGATATTTTCAAAATTAACCCCCACAATGTCATTTATTATATCATTTTATTAGAAAAGACAACAAAAAGAAAAAGTTGGAAATCAATGGGAAAAAATAATATACGGTTGACTCTTGCTGCTGTGAGTTTCCAACAAATTTATCCCAATATTTAGAACTCCATACTTGAGTCTTACTTTACTATACAATGTGGATGTGAGATCAACAATGAGACATTTTTTAAGATTACCAAACCTCATGTGGGCTCATACTCAAACAATAATTATCCGCTACTCTAAGGGAAGATTTTGCAAATGTACTATTTGCATATTGCCAATGACTCAAAATGCTTTTAGATTGAAAAATGTCGGTACACCTTTTTCAAGTCAACCACTCATTCTTTAAATTGTATCTCTTGTTTGTAAAAAAAATTAGATGCAAATTGAGAAGAATTCATATTTTAATGGTTAGCTAAATTTTTCTAAAAAGGACTTGTACATATAAGTACAGCTTTTATTAAAAAAACAGAACTCATACAATAAAATATGATCTCTACTTAAAAAAGGAAAGAAGTCATGCATGTAAATATGACTTCTTTTTCCTTGTAAAAAAAAATTGTGAATGTAAATATGCCTTGTTCTTTGAATTGTAAAAACAAAATTGAAAGCAAAAATATATTAGACCATTTTTTATTTTTAAAATTGTATTTCCAAACATGATTTATTTATATAGGTAATTTTTTACAAATGTTTACCTATTTTGATAAATTTGATGAAAAATTGCTTTAAAATAGTGGAAAAAAAAAAACTAAGGAAGAGACAATAGAAAATTATGGATTTGAGAATTAGCAGAGAATACATACATTGATCAATATATCTAGAGAGATAAAGAAAAAAGAAACTAATAAATTTAATAGAGCTTAAATGTAGACAAAGAAAGATGAGAATCATGTAGCATTATTATTTTTTAAGCTTTCTTTTCTTAAAAAAAAAAATACATCAATCACATTTTAAAAGAAAAATAAAATGTTAAGTATTAATGCATAAAGTAGATTTTGTTTTGGACGCACAATTAGATTCAAACACCAATCCAAGAATTCAGCCTTTCGATTTTTCTAAATCCATATATCACACATGACTGTCATGCACATATTAACCCATATCTTGTTATTTCTATCACAAAGGTACGATTGGAAACTGCATCCAGTGTTCTTTTGTTAAGTTAGGTAGATATTACAAAACCCTAATTAATCCATCTACAACACATGTCCCAAACTCTCACTGCCACTATGCACGGAGAGAATAAATGTCTAATGTTTTCTCTTTCTTATCCACACATAACACTTTACGCTCACACCATTCTTTTGACCAAATTATCTCAAAGTCTTATAAATATAAAGTGAATAGCTTGTGGTACAATTTTTATGCCGCACAAATATAAAAAAAGTCCTTATCTTCTCCATACATACATTTTTGCTTTATTAATAAATATCGATTGAATCAGTCTTCTATTGTCATGCATGTGTCCTGTCTGAATTGTTTTAGTTTCCTTTGATTTTATTTTTTTTGCATCAAGTACGTTTTATGTTAGTGACAGGGAAATGTATCTTGTATCCGAGTTAATAATCTTCTTTTTGCATTTGCTTCTATAATTGATACAACTTATAATAAATTTAATAATATTTTTCTGATAAATAAATAAATAAAAGAGTTAGACCTAATACTACTTTAAATTGGTGTCAATCTGTCTCTCATATCACTTTAGATGAAGTATATTTAAATAAAAGAATCAATTCACGATTTGCACATGAGAAATAAGTTTTGGGTGGGGTGTGGGATTGATGTTCTTAGACTGATATAAGTTGAATTTTTGTGTTTTGTAGGATTCTTGCCAACAGGGAATCTGCTGCTAAATCAAAGGAGAGGAAAAAGCGTTATGAGATGGAGTTGCAAAAGAAGGTGGAATTGCTTGATTATCAAGTGACTAACCTGACCAATTGCATTACAATGTTTGAGGTATGTGTTTTCCTTTCAATTTATTATCATGATTCTACCCAACAAAAATTTAGTAACTTGATAGTTAAATTGTCAACAGTATAATATTTGTTAAATATTACACCTGCTAGATAATTCCCTACATATATTAATTATAAATGATGTTCATTGTTTGAAACTAAATATGGATGTTGTCTTTCTTAGAAAAAGTGGAGCCTTATTACAAAAGGTCTAGGGTAATAATAATTAGATTAAATTACAATATTTGGCTAGTTTAGGGAGATCTACATACAAGAATATATTTTTAGTGGAGCAAGAGATGTCTATAGCTATATTTGTAATTATTTGCTGTAAATAGGATAGATCACTCTAAGTGTTCTATTATAGTTATATATAATTTTTTTTTTTGTTGATAAAAGAGTTACAATACTTGGTAGCATTGGGGATCCTAAGGCTAGGTAAGGAAGTCAAACTTAGAATTGAAATTTCTCTCTTGAAATAATTCAAGTAACCCTAGGCTCCGCCGCAAGAATGACCATGTAATATTAATAAGAATATACTTCCTATGTGGTTTTACATAAACCTGGTCTCCAAAATTGTGTTTATTCCATCTTTTATAAACTTTGAGAAATTCTGATAAGCTTCTTCGAAAAATAAAAATAACCTACACAAACTCTGAAACTTCTTTTCCAATATGTAATTAAACCTTTTTTTTTTTAAATAAAAGAATTGTCTTAAAATAAAGTATTTTTTGAAATGTTTCAACTCATACACTAAGATATGTACTTAGAGGTTAACCGGGTTTAACATCCCTAAAACCTCAGTTTACACCAGTCATCAATCTATCTTATTTCCCATACTTAAAGACCTTAAAACAAAGACATATAATTAAAGTTCAACTTGTCACTTAGGCACGTAGTACTAATAGAAAGGGGCCCTTAAACAAGGTACAGCTCAGTACACTATTTAGTAGCATACATATTTCAAAAAATCCCTTCTTAATCACCCTGCATTTTGCTAAACTCTTCTTAAACAAGGTTTATGTTATAGAAGTAAAAGGGTAGTTAGTAATTTTCTACCCTTCCATTTTTCTCTTTAGGCTACAAACCTCCATTCTTAGAGGATCAAGGGATCCACCACACTTTTGAACTACTTGATTAATAATTATCCTATTGAATACGTGCTTCAAAACTTTAGTAAATAGGCTCGTGTTGGGTGCCTTCATTTTGAATGAATTGAGCGAACTATTTGGTTTGGGTGTGCTTAATTGTATTTTTTCTATTCGTGAATAATTACTCCTGATTATTTTTTTCTATCAGCAATAACTTATATACAGTCACTAGGGTTTCTTTGCATCACTTAATACTGACATTATTTTTTTTAATAGAAAAAAATAATAAAATAAAAGAAACACTTAAAAATGTTCTAATCCTTGTACATCACACTCTATCTAAAAGTAAGTGTTACAACTACCACCATATTAATCTATTCAAAAAGACACTTTAAAAATATGAATACTGGGGGTACCTTAAAAAGAACAGAACCAATATCTAGAAAAATGAATACACAAAAAAATATATACAAATACAAATCTTAGTACATAGTAGAGATACATAATAGGGAGGTGACCATCCAACCATACCTTAAGAGTTAATACAGACATCATAAATCTTCAAAACCTCTCGACAAACCTCCTCCCACAACAGAGGCACAAAAATGCAGGTTATCTAACAAAATAGATCAAAAACAGCCTTTCAAGTTGCTGTTATTAGGCAGTAAAACTGCAGGTTCACAGCACCTCTGCTCTCACGTAGCTGTTCAATTATGCAGTACATTCTGCAGGTTTACAGCACCAAAATATACTCCTGCATAGGTAGTAATTGGGCATTAGACATTTCAATTCCAATCTACTCCTGATTGCTATCTTTGAAACAAATCATAAACTTTATTTTGATTTCTAAAGCTTGAAATATTGGCTTATTGTATTTAAGTCACAATTGATTATATTATAGTCACCTTTTACCGAGATATATAATTTAAAGCCATTTAATCGTGTTTCTGAATCTTTGATGGATTTAAGTGATTGGGATTAGAAACTTATGTGCGGTATCTAAAATATAAATTGGGATCCACAGAAAATTGAGAAATATGGCAGCTGGATACTTTCCATATGCAGTTTGGATAGTGTTCATTGGTCATATCTCGTAAACCCAAATAAATGAACTGTAACCTGGTTGAGTTGGTCTGTACTTCTTATTACATTATGTGAACTCATGTGTTGTTAGTGTTTCATCCCTCAACTTTCCCGACGCTTACCTTGTATAATTTTAGGGAACTTTTGCTTACCTTGTATAATTTTAGGGCAATCAACTTAGGATCAACACTATTTCAAAAAAATATTATCATATTTACTACCATCTTTTTGGATGTTACCTATGACTTAGTTTTTATGCTTGCGTACATATGGTGGACGTGATTTCCTAATAGTTAATCTTAATATCTTTGTATAGTTAGGCTTATGTTCACGTAGTTATGATACCTGAGAAGAGTCATTGCGTGTTTACTGCTAAATTAATGTCATATTTTGATTTTATAATGATTGAATGGTGAAACCCTCTTGGTTTCTTTTTAAGAGTTGCATTCAATTTTTTCTTGTTTTCAATTTATCGTTACATTGATCCTCTTACTTTTTATGTAATCTTTAATTAACTTGTTATTGTATATAGAAATAAAAAAATTATAAATATTTTATTAAAATGAAATTTTTATTATATTTCTCCATTTCTCAAAAAAAATATTAAATTATACTTAAAAGAGGAACACAGTTGTAATACTTAAAATATGCAGTATGATTGGAATCATTAAATAATGGTATGCAATTTTTAAGATGGAAATGGGAAATTCTTTTCTACGTACTCTCTGGAGGGAAAACACACTGAGGCAATATTGTAGGTGCCAGTGCCTATTTCTCTTAAACTTAAGTATATTTTTTTTTTCGTTATCTTTTACTTTTCAGATTTTGGGTGGGTACCCTTGTACTCATTTTATATGATACTTATATAAAATAGAAATTGGTCTATTTGTAGCGTGTGCACTTGAGAGAGCAAAGTGATCATTTTCATTATAATTCCATTCATGACCTCCTGTAAATCTCATAGTTGACCAGAATTCATTTGTGACTCTAGATTTAGAAATGTTCTGCTAGGGTGTAGATTTTGCCTCTGTAAATGTAGACATCCACATTTAAAAATTCTGTGTTGGTAATTTCTGTGCCGAAGTATATAGATTTTTTTTTCATATCACGTGCAGGAGATATATGCTTCACTCCTGAAAAAGACAAACTAATAAGCACTACATTTAAATTAATGTCTGAAATATAGAATCCAATTAAGATTCTGTTTATATAGGCTTTTTCTTGCATTCACCTTATATACAAAAGCAAGCACAAAATATGACTATTTTATTAATTCCACATTGGTAGTCAGTTAATTCTTGTCTCTACTTGAGAAATGGGGGGTATTTATTGAGAATTGAGTTCAATCGTTCTAGGATATATGGGGAATGTGTTTGTATATAGCTTAGAACAGAGTTTCTTACTAAAGATGTTAAGGGCTATATTAGTGTTGTCTTTAATATTAGATACTGACAGAGATTGACATGCTTCTGACAATTGAGGTGTAGCTTAATAACTTTCCTCTAATATCCAAAATTGATTTGTGAGCGAAACTGGAGTGAGATTATAGATTCAAAACTCACCTGGTGTTTTTGCACGTGATTTATAAAAAGGGAGAGGAAATAATTATGCTGATTTTGTATGTTTAATTATATTAAGTTTGCGTACACATATGGCAGAAAAAAGAACAAAAAAACACATTAATATCTCCTATGATGCAGAGAGAGTTTCCAGGAAGGGCTGTTCATGTAAAGGACATTAGAATAAAAGTAGAGGCAATGCGAGAAGAAGACCAAATTAAAGATGGTATGCATAGTATCATAGTTGTTTACTCCTAAAGTAGCAAATGTGTGCTTTCCCTCACCTCACATTATAGACTGAACAATTTAAAGGTTTATCATTATCACTTTTTGCATGAACAATATCATAATATATCTGCATGTCTATCAATTACGTAGCTTATTAGAATTATTTTATTTTATTTTTCCTGTGAAATTTTATAAGAAAATTACTAAAGAATAAATTTCCTACAAAGTTTCATATGAATTTTAAAAGTTTTATGAAATATTCGTAAAGAAAACCTGTTTACTTAGTAGTGGACATCACTTTTCTTGTAGAATCTTAATGCATGAAATTGAATAACCTTTTAAGATAAGAGGAGAATTTGTAATACTAATATATAAATTCAGTACATCAATATTATCAAGGCTTACTCTTGTACTTGAAGCTCTCAGTTCTGTGTTGAAGGAAGAAGTTCACGACCTCGATGACGAAAATAAAAATCTTGATGTTTTATTGACTTATCGTTCTCCAGGGGGCTTTTCCTCTCCATTTTCCATGTTAGCTCTGCATCAGTTTCGTAACCCTCCATCTCAGCAGCATCTGAACCCTGAGCAAGCACAATTCTCTATGCCTAATCCTCTTTGTCCGTGTGGCGCGAGTTTCACTGGGCATTATGGCCCTAACTTTTCGAACTTCAATCAGCAAAACTAGTTCATCTGCACCATCGGTGAAAATAATTATGATCTTGTCTATGTTCGTAATGCTCGAGGGTTGCGAAGGATATCATCGTGAAGCTCAGTGTCCTAAATTTATTCTTTATTGTTATGTTTTACCGTGTCAGGCTATAGAGCCTGTTCTTGTTTCCATTTCCTACATTTTTAGGTTAAAAACCATACTCGCACTTTATTTTCTACATTCTGTGATGGTAACAATTGAACTTGATGAATGGTTGTGCTGTGATTGGAAACCATTCATATATTACTTAGTAGATTCCGAAGATGCATGATCAAACTTTCGATTATGTTAAGGAAATGGAAGGAAAAAACATCTTTTCTCCGTATGTTCGTGGATGTGTGTCAACTTGTATGAGCGAAATCTTCTTATGCTTATAATGTTGTGACCTTATGCGTGGGAGTTATAGGACAATGGTGACATTAGTTAAAAATGTTTTTTTAAAAAATTATTAATTGGGAAAATGGTGCATATATTGATTAAAATATTTATTTTAACATTTAGTCTTATGATAACTAAGAGTAAACTATTGACCGTGGTTGTTTATTGTTGAATCTTATTATTCGTATCTTATTATTAGTGCAATAAATTTGGTTGGATTTATCATTAGGAAAATCTAGTGTATTTACAATTATCACTTTGCTCAAATTTATTTTTACAATATATATAACTAGATCAAGAGGTTGGTGTCAATCATTAAAGATTCTTAAATTTTATGAAGAAGTGGACTCCGCCTTCTAATATAAAGTTTGTACCCACTTTATAAATTATTGAAACACTTTATTTCTGTCAATGTAAGATTTCTAACATATTTCTCCTTCACGTTGAGACTCTTCAACTTAAGCGTGAAACTTATATGTAAGAATGGTCCGATAACGATAACGGATAACTTGATAAGCCCAACAAAGTTGCTAATATAAACTCTGATACATATAAAGAAGCTGATTTTAAACTTAACTCAATCTTATAAAATCGGTTTATAAAATGTCTCATCTCTGATCGACGACGATGTGAGATCTCTAACAAATTTAACTTTTATTATAATTATTTTGGTGATAACAAATTTGTAGGACTTCCGTCATGATATCCCAAACATGAGTATTCGCATATATAACATAAACTTCAACACATACAAAAATCTAAAGGCTTGTCAAAATGCATGTCTTCCTTTAATTTCTTTAAGTCTTTCTTCACAATTCATTCCAATGATGAAGTTGTTTGTAATCATCTTCGATGTTTATTTATAATTTGGCAGTATAATGAAGTAGTATGATTATTATTTTTACGGTTTAGGAGTATTTGGAGTACTTCATGAACAACAAAAAATATACATAGGCAGCTAATATATTGTTGCTACAGAACTAGTACAGACACATGTACTATACCCTTCTCCTTGTTTTCTTGATTCACCATAAATACAGTTCCTCTGAAAGATTATCATAAGCTATCTAAAATACACACAAAATAAGAGGGAAACATTTGTTAACCAAAAAACAGACCCTATATGTCAGACTATTGAGTACTTAACAGCAAGGTGGGCGAAAAAAATTCAAAAACGAGAGTAATTGTCATATGACTCTTTTGTTAAGATCCGGCAAGTCACCGACTATTAGAGTATGATGTCTCTATCAATAACAGATGATCTCCTTAATTTTGCAGTAGGATCCAAACCACTCGTTGTCCGCTTTGTTATAGTGTCTTTTCAAATGTGGAAGGGAATTTGTAGGATGAAGACAGTGGACACAAAAAGAGAATACGAGCTGACAGTAACTTGATTCTGCTGCTTAGCATTAGTGCAGACAAAAAAAGATAGACACACATAATTGATCATATATGCATCGGACCGATTTTTAGCTTTTGTTCAGACCATTAGCAACACATATCTTGATAGTAAAACCTAGCAGCTTAAGAACTATTATGATTGGGCAACACACAATACAGCAATGAAAACAAAACCTGATGCACATTTGCGTTTTCAGCATCCCATCAGATTCCTAACAGAAGAGATTAACATATGCATTTCACTATCAACGTCAAATTTTGTATTTTACAGGGCGTTATTTTTGGATGCTTATAATGCATGACTTGGACATATACCAATCAAAGTACGAAAGATCTGTCTTTCTAAAATTGTTCTTATCCAATTCCAAACTTTCTATTGAGCTCTTTAAAAAATCTCCTCCTCATCTAATTGTATTCCTATATAGTACATTATTTATGTGTTTCCGCCGCATCGTTCTTAATATTGTCATCCATATGATTTTTCAAATAAGAATATCTTTTTCTTCAGACTGGCAAGTTCAACATACGAAAATTTTGAATAACGTTATGTTATAGAGAATAAGGTCTATATATTTATTATATGAATTTCATACTATGTAAACCACCTTACAGTAAGAATAAATGTTTAATAGTCTCTTCCTATTGATTACATAACATAAACATCTTGAAGAAAAAAAATTTAGTTCAATTGAAAGCATAACTTCCATTTTATACATTAAAGAATATGCAGTTCCTATATATAGTAAAAGTATGAACAAAAATACAATTTGTAACCATGCAATAAATGGTAACATTAATACTATCTTTTAGACAATTTTCTTGATATTCTTATTTGTGCTTTCAAATACTCTATTTATAACCACCACACTCCTTTTCCTTCATCGTGTTTTCTGGTTTATAGATTTTTGAGAAGGAGATTTTTAACTATTGTGATTATTGTATATCTTTATTATATATCTGCTTTTATTTAGTAATATTATATGAGATATGATTAGTTATATTAGGTAGGTATTGATTGTATTAGCAAATCTTGAACGGATTTGAACAGATCTGTAGGAGAAAACTTAAGGAAACACTGCTCTATATATTTTAATCTTTTGAGAAATGAAGAAGTGGAGTATTTTGTCATGGTATCAGAGCCAGACCTATATACACTCAACATATTGAATCATGGCTAAAGAACCCAATGATGGTAACCGTCAACGGAAAACTATCTCACCTTACGACATAACTACTCCTGACAATCCTGGTCACTTGATTATGCAGATACAAATGAAGGGTCATTCAACTAAGAAGATGACCAGTAAGCAAGTATCATGGATAATAGACACAGGAGCCTCAAACCACATGACAGGAAATTTGAGTCATTTACATAACTTACAAGCCATAACTCCATGTCCTGTTGGTTTACCAGATGGGAGCAATGTTATGGCTACCAAGGAGGGATCTATTATTTTTGGCAGTGATTTTGTCCTTGAGAATGTTTTATATGTGCCTGGATTATCTTGCAATTTAATTTCTATGTCGCAGCAAATAGATAATTCCAATTGTACTATTCAGTTCACTCATAATATGTGTGTAATACAGAACCACACTTTGAGGAAGCTGATTGGTGACGGTGAACGTTAGAATGAACTCTATTATGGCTTTAAAAGTTGACAAAGAGATGTCTTTCGATCTTTGGCATCAACGATTTGGGCATCCGTCTATACAAGCTACCAAGATAGTTTCAGGTGTAGACCTTGAGAAAGGTACTAAAAATTTGAATAAATGTTGTGATGTTTGTCAAAGACCAAAACAAATGAGAAATAAATTTGCCGTAAGTGATTTTAGAGCATATGATGCTTTTGAATTAATACACTGTGATTTATGGGGCCCTTATAGAATGTCTCTTCATGTGGAGCATCCTATTTTTTTTACTATTATTGATGATTACTCTAGAGCTGTGTGAATTTATTTGTTGATTGATAAGAAAGAGGTGTCAAGTACCTTGAAAATGTTTTTCTCTATGGTGGAGCGTCAGTTTAATAAACAAGTGAAAATTATAAGGACCGACAACAAAACATAATTTACTTGCATGAAAAATTATTTTCTTGAAAATGGAATAATTTTTCAAACATCTTATACAAAGAAACCACAACAAAATAGGCGTGTTGAATGTAAGCATCAACATATATTAAATGTAGCTCGAGCTTTGAGATTTCAGGGATGTTTATCTATTGATTTTTGGGAAAAATATGTTCTCACTACTGGTTACTTGATAAATAGAACCCTTTCCTCAGTTTTGAATGGAAAGACTCCTTATAGAATGTTTTTTCGTTGTAACCCTACCTATGATCATCTACGAGTGTTTAGATCATTATGTTATGCTCATAAACAAGGGAGGTTCGGCGATAAATTTGATTCCCGAAGTAGGAAATGTAATTTTTGGGATATCCATATGGGAAAAAGGGATGACGTTTGTATGATATAGAAACCAATGAATTTTTTTATCTCACGAGATGTCAAGTTCTTAGAAACAGATGTTCCTTTTGCTTATCTTTCTAAAGAAGACTTTCCTACAATTTCTGGTTTGGGTGGGTTTGATGTTGATTTGGAGGAGGTTGATGATTTGAGAAAAAGAGATGGAGCAAGACATGACGATCATGTTGTGCCTGAGGCAATACCAGTGCAACATGAAGTTGATGTTATTCCGCCAATAAATAATACTTCTGTACAGGAACCAAATGAGCAAGATGATCAAGAATTTCATGAGGAATTGTTGGGTCGAGGACACAGACAAAAAAAAACCATCAGTTTTGTTGGATGATTATGTCGCTAATACAATACAGAAAATGAGTCCATTCCCACTGACACCTAAACCACAACATTCCTCAGGTAATTCTTATCCCATTGCACACTATGTGAATTGTAATAATTTTTTTTCTCTACGACATAGAATGTTTCTTGTAGCAATACATGCAGACCGTGAACCTGTGGCATATTCTGAGGCAGTAAAAGATGAGTGATTGTGAGATGCAATGCAACATGAGATACAAGCATTGGGAAAAAATAAGTGTGAGATAGATGACTTACCACCAAACAAGAAGTAATTAGGTTGCAAATGGGTCTACAAAATCAAGTATCACTTTGATGGCACAGTGGAAAGATTCAAAGCTAGGCTTGTAATCTTTGGGAATCACCAAGTTGCAGGGATTGACTACACTAAGACTTTTGCTCCAGTTGCTAAGATGACTACAATGCGAGTATTTCTTGCAGTAGTTGCTGCAAAGAATTGGGATCATCAAATGGATGTTCACAACACCTTTCTTCATGGTGATCTTGAAGAGGAAGTTTATATGAAGTTACTGCCTGGTTTCCAAGTCTCAGTTCCTGGAAAGGTGTGTAAGTTGAAAAAGTCACTTTATGGGCTTAAGCAGGCTCCTCGATGTTGGTTTGCTAAACTCTCAACTGCACTGAAGATATACGGGTTTCAGCAATCATACTCAGATTATTCTTTATTATGCATGAACAATAGTAAGATTCATCTCAGTGTGCTTGTGTATGTTGATGATATAATTGTTGTAGGAAATGATAGTGCAGCTATCCAGATATTTAAAGCCTATTTGAGTGATTGTTTTAATATGAAAGATTTGGGTGTCTTGAAGTATTTCCTTGGTGTTGAAATCGCACGAAGTCTAAAGGGATTTTATTTGTGTCAAATGAAATATGCACTTGATATAATTTCTGAAGTTGGTTTGTCGGGTGCTAAACTCGTTCTTGTTCTTATGGAACAAAATCATCGTTTGACTTTGTCCACTAGTACATTACTTGCTGACCCATAGTCGTACCGTCGCTTGATTAGATGATTGATTTATTTGTGCTTCACACGGTCCGAACTATCCTATTATGTTCATGTTTTGTCTCAATTCATGCAACAACCAAAGGAGGATCATTGGCACACAACACTACGAGTTGTTCTGCTACAAATAGATTGATTACTGCGAAAAACCATGCTTCGGTTCAGATTAACATTGGGCATGTGGATGAGAATGATATCTACAATGGTCAATTCTCCACCTTTGCCCTTTGTGGCTTCATCTGTGCTCAGGGTGATGCTGACAGTGCCCTAGATCGCTTGTGGCAGAAGAAGAAAGTTGAAGTTAAGCAATAGTAGACGCCCATGATATTTTGTTACTTTGTTATGTATTAATTTCTACCCTAGCTAGTAATTTTTGAGGATTATGATTGTTGTTCTCCGTAAATACTCTATTTATAACCATGCAATGAAGAATTTCAATAATTTTCTTGATATTTGTAATGGTGTTTTTAAAACTCCATTTACAGTGATGTGATAAAGAATTATGATATTAAATGTAATCACACAATAGTTTTTTATTAATTTATTATTCAGATTGTTTTCTTGGTGATGTTAAGTTTAACTAAGAAACTTTTTTTATATATTTTAAATTTATTACTTTTATTTTTTATTTAACTTTTAGAATTAAGTGTGACCCACACCAAAATATTATTTGCAATTAATTAATTGAGAGCAGTGTGGGTTAGCCCATATAAAATGCAAAATAAAATTAAAAAAAAAATAAAATCAAGCGGGGACTAAACCTACGCACCACAATATTCTTTTGAATTAATTAATTACAAGCAGTATGGGCTCTACCCACGCGTAATAAAAAAAATTAAATAAAACGGCGGTGGGTCCATGCATAATAATAAAACGTAAAAGAAAATTCAAAAATAAAAAATGAAATCAAGCGGGAGCCAGACACGCACCACAATATTATTTTGAATTAATTAATTACAAACAGTGTGGAATCTACCCACGCATAATGAAAAAAAATCAAATAAAAAATAAATAAAACGGTGGTCGGGCTCACTCACAAAAATAATGCTTGCAATTAGTTAATTGTAGGGAGCATGGGTTTGACCCATAAGATGAAAAAATAAAAAAATAAAAATATTAATGAATGTGCCAAAAATATTTATTTTAATAAAATAATTAATTTATAATTAAAAGAAAAGAAAATAGGAAAATAGTATAGTAAATTTTTTTTAATTCATATTAATAATTATAGTTTTAAAAAAGTGAATTTGATGATAAAAAATAAAATAATATAAAATTTATGGTATGTATGAAAATTTTAAAAATTAAAGTATTTTGTATAAAAATTTTCATTAAAATTTTTTGTTTTGAAAAAATAAATTGTTAAAATATTAAATAAAAGATGAAAATTGTAAATAAAATAAATTTTTTAAAGAGTAAATGTGAACACTTGTGTAATTAAATTGGGCTTAAGAACAACAAGTGGACTTTAGGCATAAGAATGTTTTAATATCATATATGATTGTCTTTAGTAAATGTGAGTACTCGTGTAATTAAATTGGACTTAAGAACAACAATTGAGCTTAAGGCCTAAGAATGGTTTAATAAATTGAACTTAAGAATATCAATTAGGCTTGAATTAGGTTTAAAGTCCACTTCTTAAGATGGTATCAGAGTCTGTCCTAACAAGATTTTTGGTTTTTATCAGACCATCCGATTTTGTAAGGTTGAACTAATAATCTTAAAATTTTTGACAGCCAATCATCTTATCTTGAAAATAACAAAATAGTTTATTTTAATATGGATCAAAGCATAAAAATACTTTAAACTATAATGAAACAAATAGTATAATGTTGATGGCATGGATACAAACAAATCAATAACATGTAAAAGTAAGGCATAAACATTACTTATTTTAAATTTTAAACCCAATTTTATTATAATAGGTAAAACCAAAGATGAAAACCTTATATTAGTAACAATCAAAATAATAATAATAATAATAATAATAATAATAATAATAAAAATAATAATAATAATAATAATAATAATAATAATAATAATAATAATAATAATAATAATAATAATAGTAATAATAATATAATAATATTAAAAATTAAAATAATAACATAATAATAATATTATTAATATTATTATTACTATTATTAATATTATTATTACTATTAATTATATTATTATTAATTATAATAATTATAATTGAATTAATAAGTATAATAATAATCGTAACATGATAGTAAAGCTCTTCTGATATGATGGTTAAGGGTTCTATCCAGTTGAGAGATTTTGAGTTCGAGTCTCTCCTGTTGCACTTTATCCAAAACTTGAATAAAAGGTTAATTATGGAAAATAAAAATAGTATAAAAGTCAATGAGTTTTTGTAGTGTAATATGCAATGCATGTGCAGGTGAAAAATCCAAACATACATTTATAGTTTTGCCATTAATTCAATATTAAAGCAAAAAAGAAAAGACAAAAAAAGTGAAATGTAAAAGTCCTATTATAACATAAACTCAACCTTAGTTCCAAAATATATTGAATTTGTTTCTCTCTTACTAAGACACACTTTTGAGAAGTGGAGAATAATATATCTTAAATTAATATCATACACTTAAATAGAAACTCTTCTTAACCATATATATATATATATATATATATATATATATATGTGAAGTTATAAGATCAATCTCAAATAACATGCTTTGGAGGATACAAGTCCTTTTCATTTAAACTAATAATGACATATATGTATTAAATAGTTGATAGATTCTAGATCATGATATTGAATAGTGTAATTTACAAGCACAATTTGCAGAACCAATATCATTTGCAATGCATATAGGTTGAAAACGTCCTTCTTTGAACCAAATGGATCGCTCTTCAAGAAATTCATCAACGAAAGAATCTAATATTTGAATGGTAATGTGTTGCATCACCACCACATGTGCAATATTACCATGGCACGCCAAATTCCACCTACGAGAAAAGTTACAATCTAGAGGTCTCTCAAAGACAACGATATTGCTAAATTTGTTCAACATTGCACCAATCCCAACATTAAGTAATCGGTTTTGTAAGTATCGTGCATTCATCATGCACTTTTGCACTTCATGTTGGAGTCCTATTAAACCTCTTATTTTTAAAGCATACCAAAGAAAAATTGGAGCATGCCCAGAACGGCTACCTGCAATTGTGGCATCCCTTGAAGCAATAATTTCAACATCTTTAGAAAATGTATTGATGTACTCTAAACGAGTTAATACAATACCACAAGGAATTGGACATCCCAAAAACTTGTGACCAGAAATAGTCACACTTCCAATAGATTTCTTAAAGGTAATCCTCAATGCCTGTAAAATCACCCAAAAGTATCTTACAAAAAATCATAAATAGTTTGAAACTATATTAATGTTTTAGTAATATGTAGAAAATTAGGCAACTATGCAACTCTCAGAGTCTGCAAAAGCATCAAATAACTTTATTTCTATTTTAGTGATAATGGATGGTTTAGTCTTGTAAATTTAAGAGGTTTTTTAATAGATTTAAATTTTACTCTTTTAGCTACTTAGACTATCTCATATAATTAGTAAGTTTGGCCTTATCTAAATTTAATATAAGCTAGACCATAAATCTAATGAATTATTTAAATTTTATCTATCTTTATTGATAATAATCAATATAAAAATCATTGTAAATCAATCTAGCTCTTTTGGGAAAATGGAAATGGAGACTAGGTATGGAAAACCATGGCTTATAGAATGATATTTTAGAGTCAAAGTATGATAAGGAACTTAAATAACCAAAATAAAATGAGGAATGGATCATGGTAGTGGCATGACTTACGCAAAAAATATGTGAGGATGGACAACTAGGTAGCTACGATAATAGTATAAAATGAAAACTAGGTTCAGGTGATAAGATCAAATTCTGGGAGGATTCATGCATAAGAGGAAAGTCACTTGACCAAAAATTTTCTATATTGTATTTAGTTTCATAGTTTCATGATAAAACAATAAGGGAGATTGGGGTATGGTAAGAGAGAAATTGGAAAAAAAATACACTAGAGACGTAAGAAATTGAAGATAATCCTTAATGCTTATAAAATCACCCACATAGTATCTTAGAAGAAATCATAAATAGTTTGAAACTATATTGATTTTTTAGTAATATGTAGAAAATTAGGCAACTTTACTCCTATGCAATTCCCAATAACACTATAGAGTTCGTAGAAGCATCAAATAACTTTATTTCTATTATAATGATAATGGATGGTTTAGTCTTGTAAATTAAGAGGCTTTTTTATTGATTTAAATTTTAATTTTTTAGCTACTTAGACTATCTCATATAATTAGTAAGTTTGGCTTATCTAAATTTGATATAAGCTAGACCATAAATCTTAATGAATTATTTAACTTTTATCTATCTTTATTGATAATAATCAATACAAAAATCATTATAAATTAATATAGCTCTATATGAAAAATGGAAATGGAGACTAGGTATGGAAAATCATAGCTTATGGAATGATATTTTAGAGTTAAACTATGGTACATGAAGAAACTTAAATAACCAAAATTAAATGAGGAATGGATCATGGTGATGGCATAACTTACAAGAAATTGGTGAGGATGGACAACTAGGTAGCTAGTTTGATAATAGTATAAAATGGAAATTAGGTTCAGGTGATAAGATCAAATTCTAGGAGGATTCATGGATAGGAGGAAGCTTACTTGACCAAACATTTCCTATATTGTATTTAATTTCAGAGTCTCAGGATAAAACAATAAGGGAGATTAGGGTATGGTTAGAGGAAAATTGGAAGTAAAAAATACACTAGAGACCTAAGAGATTGGTGTGGGAATCAGTACAAGAGAAAAAATTATTGCAGCTAATTACAAGTAAATATATTAGAATTGATAGTATTAATGAATGGGTGTGGAAAGGAAATATTGATGAAGTATTCTCCATCAAGTCAACATATAATGTATTGCGGTTGGAGAAAATAATAGTGCATTTAAAACTTTGTAGAGCATGAAGACTTTACCGAGTTCATAGTATTTTGGTTGGAGAACATTTCTAGATAAGATTCCAATAAAGATCAATATGATGAAAAAGGGGGTAATAGTGAAAGATATAAAGTGTGAGCTATGTAACAAAAAAGAGGAGATAAGTGATCACCTATTCCTTACCTATAAAGCATCAAAGAGAATATGACAGTTATGTGATAGGTGGATGGAAACAAGGTCAGTCCATCATAATAAATCTATGCTTAACTTTCAACACTTGTATAGTATGGACTTAAATGCTAAACAAAATACAACATGAAAGAGTATGTGGTTAACAGTTACATGGGAAATTTATAATAATAAGAATAGGACAACATTTGAGTGTTAATACAAGTCAATGGAGAAGGAATGGTCATAAGCTCAACTTATGCATCTGATGGAGATAACATGAATGGTCAAACAACAAAAAAACATATACACTTTGGCAAATCAAGGCTACTTAATAGAAAGTTACAAGGAAGAAGATTGACTCATTGCGGAGAAAATTAGTCGATACTCGAAAAGCAGTTATAAGAAGGAAAATCATAATAGACAAGAGACTGCTAAAATCCTTAATGAAAAATGCAATGAAGTTCATGAAAATTGCAGTGGATGTAGGAAAAAGATGCCCAGATTTGGGCATGGAGACTTGTGTTAAACAGGTTGCCCACTAGAGATAAATTTTTTAAGGTAGGAATCCCAATTGGGAGTACCTTGTGTGTGTGTTGTGCAATTTAGGTAAAGAAAATTCAAGTCGTTTATTTTTTTACTTGTGAAGTGTATAGGAGTTTATGGAATAGGTATAAATGGTGGCTAGGAGTGCAATTTGTGCACCATTGTTCGACCAAAGAGCACTTTCTAGGGTTTTGTGCTTTTAGGATGGGTAGGAGCCGGACCAGCGTGTGGAGAGTGTTGGTTGGCAAAAGTATGGTCTAATTGGAAGCTAAGAAAAGATATTGCTTTTAAGAATAAGGTTTGATATTGTAGAGGTTTTCTCTACAATTCAAACTAAAACATAGGCTGTTATAAGAGCTAAATCTAAGAATTCTCTTTTTTTCTTATTCTAATGGGGTAACGGATAAAAATGTTGAACTATTAAGAGAGCAGGTGGCAGAGGAGTGAACTTGAGTGGTGTAACTATTGTCTTTTAATACTATAGATGTTATAATTTGACTCTTATTTTTGTAAGAAATTCTGATGTCTTGTGGATGCAGTGGTGTTGAGTTATGATGCAAAGCATAAAAGTATAGCCGGGAATTGAGGAAGGAGCGATTAGATTTTGTTTATGAATGTTATTCTTCTTTGGTTGGCTTAATTTTTGAAAAACTATGTATTTCTCTTGTAATTGTTGAGTTGTGGTGATGGAGGATTGATGAAGAGTTAATTATATTTTTTGGATGTATGATGACCTAGATGAGGTCTTGTTTGCTGTAAATGAGGTCTTGTTTGCTTCTGCTTTTATTGGCAAGATGAATATTTTTGGAATGAATATTTTTTGAAACTGAGAGTGTACTACCCTCACTAATATATTGGTTGGGATAACCTTATTACCCTTATTTATAAAATTCTTTATCATAGATTGAAAAATATAAAAAATATGTCTTTATTCTCAATCATCATCATGTGAAATTAATATTATGTGTAATGTGCAAAGACATTATAATATACATAATAGAACAGACTCAATTATATTCTAACATGTTTAAATGACTTCTAATATAACTCTACAAATATGATTTTTGTGTGAGAATTTCAAATCAATTACAATTAATTTAGCGTATATAAGTAAATAAGTGAGGGGCTCTGTTTAGTAAAATCAAATTAAAGATTTAAAATTATTTCCTAATATTACTTTCTAATTTATAGTATGTAATTATAAGACGAAACTTACATTCACCTGTATATTATAATTTACATAACTTAAAAATCTCTAATATATTAGAAACATATATAATTTAATGTCAAATTGACAGAACTTTGAGTCCAACTTAGATTGAAACTTTGGGCTATAATTTTTACATTAAAAAAAAATACAAATGGCTTTCGTATTTTAAACACAATTTCAAATTAATTTTTCAGCTTTAATGCTTAGGTCTCTACACATAGCATCTGCATTAACCCTTAAGCACGCATAAAAGTAATTATGTTATAAGATAAATGAATTTCCTATATAGTATGTTTAATACTTAAATTGACTTTTGGTTCTCATAATTTTGTGATTGCGTAGTTTCGGTTTCAATAAAAATTTAATTATAGATTTAATCTCAAATTTTTCTAAATTTAGCAATTATAATTCACTAAACATACATTTCTCAATTTCTAACTAAAAATATTGCGTGTTCTTTAATAATAAGAATATTATTATTAATTAATTATTTAAGTAAAGTTTTATTAAAATATTTAACTATAAACTTTAGTATTATTATCAGAAAAATAGTTTTTTTTTTTGCTGATATCAGAAAATATATTAAGTTGATAAAATTATTTAATTTAAAATATTTAAAAACCTAAATGTGCTATAAAATTTGTCGGGAAAAGAAAAGTAAATTGAAGTATAACGTTAACTAACTTGTTCGATAAACGGCAACATGATTCCAAACAGAGCTCCATCACAGTGAATATAGTATCGATCACGAGTGAAACCACATTCATCCAGAGTTTGTATGACAGCATCAAGATCATCAATAGCTCCTTTCATAGTCGTCCCTATACAAATAGAATCCCTTTTTAAGCTTATCTAAAAAAGTGTGTTAGCTTGTTTAAGAATGTTTGTTAGTGAAAGAAAAGAAGAGACCTATGTTTAAATTGATGATGGCTGGCTTGTCCTTGTGCGCAAGAACTTGAGCCTTCAGATCAGCACAATCAATCTCACCAGAGATTAATGTGCTAACTTTCACACACTTCATTCGATACATTTTTGCTATTTTGAAGATTGAATAATGTGAATCTTGTGAGGTATATAATATCCCATTAGGAAGTTGTTCTCTCCTACATAAAGAGATATAGATCAATATACTTTTGAAATATCAGAAGAAATCATTTAGAGTTCAAGAATACTAACCCTACTAAAATCCCGTGAAGATTTCCTTCGGTTCCTCCACTTGTGACATATCCCCAGTACTCATTCTTCTCTATCTCCCACATACTTGCAAACCAATTAAGTACCGAAACTTCAAAAGTTGTTGAATTTAGGGAGAAACTGCTTCCTAGAAATGGATCACCGGCATTATTAAGGTGAAAATCAAGTAACGGGTGTAATGGGTCATAGTTGAAATCTTGATTGGTAGGATAGCCTGTAATTGCAATTGATTTTTCTTGATCAATACAGAAGCAGTTATGCGTAACATTCATAGCACAGTAAAATCAACTTTCTTGATAAATTCTTTTATCCATACTCAGAATCATGAACAGAAAATATTGTAATTGAAATGAATGAAAACGCACTTAAAAGAAAGAAAATGAAAAGACGAAAAGTGTACCCAAGTTGCGCAAGTTGCAGTGTTTTAGAGTCTGGACGTAGTGAGAAATAAAGGAAGCCAAATTGGGTTGTGACTCGCCTCTGCACTCAGTGATGGCAAGCTTCTCTTCAAAATCAGTCTGAAGCTCCTCTTTTTTTGTGGAGGACTTGTCATTGCTCACAACTGCATGAAGTGCTGGAGTGAGAGCCATTAGGTGTGAGAGTGAATGTGTATTGATATGTTTAGCAGAGGGACTTAAGAATGTGTATTTATAGACATAAACTAAATTGCATTGGTTACTAATCCTTAATTACTTGGAGGAAGATACTGAATTAGGATGCTAAGAAATTGGGTAATAGCTGCTGTCAGAAGCTAATATATACATTGAAATATTGCATGTGATATATATATAGGCGCGCTCGTGTGTCTACGTAGATAGATAATTATATGTAGGTACGAGATATTTATGAATTTAAGGTTAGAATTCGTTCAGATGTTTCGAGATATTTATGAAAAATGAATTATGTGCAAAAAGTTTTACATTCAAATTGGATTCTAGAGGTTAAATTTGAGAAATTTAGGTTATTATACGTGATTTGTGTCATAGAGAACATTTTAATAATATTTTTTAATTTAATAAAAGGAGTTGTTCAGAAGTATAAATAGTTGTGGTAGAATTATATAAAATTAAAAATTTTACCTAATTTGTCAAATTAATGAAATTTGGTTCAGCAGGTGAGAATTTGTCTAAGGAATTCAATTCAAGAATAATTAAAATATGTTTCTAATTAATTTCACTTATACTGTTAAATGATTACAATTAATAAATATATTTTTCTTGCATCGAAAATTATGTACCATAGGTTGATTCAAATGATTTTGGAATTATATATATGAGATGATAGAATGATATAGTTAATTATTTCATGTATTAATCATACAATTTATTAATGATAATTTAAATAATATAAATTAAATTATAATATGGTTATAAGTTAAAAGGGAGTTATTGAACCAATGAAACACGAGGTTGGTTTACAGTTTTTATGTAATAAAGTCATCATAGTTAAGCTATAGATTTGTAAAATTGAAAGACTTTGAATGGGTGAGGTATTAGTACATAATAAGTCATGTTAAATATAAATTTTTTAAAAGGTATGCATCAATTATTTTTTATTTAGTATCCATGTGGTTAAAAAAATATTTTTTTTATCAAAAAGAAATTTACTTACGTAAAGTATTTGAAATATTCCAACGCGTATATATAAAAATATTGCACCTATACCTTCACTACAAAAATAATAATAAAATATCTTGAGATTTTCATATCCTTATCAACTAGGTGCATTTATACATTATTTCACGTGTACACATCAAACTACTATTTCAAAATATATAAAATAAAAATATATTCCACACTAAGATCAATAGAAAAACTCTAATAGAATGTCATACATTGGAAATCTATAAAGTGTAAAAACGGTTCGGATAGAGTTTTTTCTTTTTTTCTTTCAATTTGTAATGAATATAGTTAACGTGGTGTAGGAGATAACTAGTAGATAACTTTAAAATTCTCTCCTTTCTAAAACGTACATTTTAAAATTTTAAAGAAATATTTTAATTAGTTATAACTTCAGCTTTCTAAAATTATATTCAGAGTTTAATTTGCTAAGGTACTGTTTAAAGAAACACGTGTGTAATTAGCATATGTTCATAGAACAAGATATACTTTGTCCATGCGGTGGGTAAGTGTTAACAGTACAAATATTTTGTATGCTGTGTTTTGTTGGATTTCTGCTATTGGCTTGGGTTTGTAATTTGTTCCTGAGGTGCGGGTCTACAGGTTCTTTGTTTTTTTGTTTTTTTATAACAGAAGCACTCTTTTCTTTGCTTTATATTAATTTCATTTTATTTTTGATAAAAAATTAACTCTATTTTTCTTAAATACAATTAAGTGTAATTGGTTTAATTTCTTTTAAAAAACCATACTTTTACTCTCTTTTTTAACAATAAAAAATAGAATTAATAAAAATACTTAAGAAATACTCCAACTCTCTTACAAAACAGTAAAATAGTAGAATCACACTAATCACACTAATTTAATGATAATCCACAACTCACACTTGAGTGTCTTTGTTAAATATAAAATTACATAAAAACAACCACAACCAAACACACCAGCATGACTTTCACAAAAGTAAAACTATATTTGTCAAACACACTAACAACATTACAAATAGAAATTCAGAATATATATATATATATATATATATATATATATATATATATATATATATATATATATATATATATATATAGGAATCAAATAATTCCTCTAATCCATTATTATTGACTAGGCTAGACCTTCAATTGTGCCTTCTTATTCCATAATAACAATCCATCTTCTAATTACTCCCACTTCGGTCAAAACTTACGTGTACATATCAACATAAGACAGAATCACAACTGCCCTACACCCAACTACTAGCCTTTACCCTAACCCATTACTTTCAACCACATTTACAACACTCCAATTCTCCACCATTTTTCAAAATATGTAACACGAGCATAGTCAATACAAGCTTTTAATCAGGTTATGGTTTCATAATGTGTTTTCAGTGGAATATTTTTCTATGAAAGAATAAGTTTTTGTCGGTTAATATTTTTTTAGTTATATTCCATAAATATTTTTCTTCACTAACTTATATGTGGATGTGGTTAAATTTTATTATTTATATTGTTGTTATTTTATAATTCATTTAAGAGATATTCCAACCATTGCAAACCTCTACGAAAGAAATCTAACAGAAAAACTAATCCTACGAATCAGATTGTTTAACTTTCCATCTAAAGCAAAAAAGTACGATTACAGCAGAGAGCAACAGATCACCAGAAGAGAAAAAACAAAAGTCAAATCTCATGTATAATATATCTATGTACGTCATCATGTGAAATTATAATTTATTATTTTCGTATTCTTAATATTTTCAACTTTTATTGAAGGGACTTAAGGAAAGACATCATAGAGAATTGAAAAAGTTTATGATAGTATTTTTACATTTTGATATAATATTTAATAGATTAAAATAGATATCCATAAATCATATATATAGGTTAGAATTTTTTATTTGGAATTATAGACTATAATGAGACATAAATGGTGCTACATGTTAATAATATATATCGCTTTTGATGTATCTAAATTACCAATTGTTTCACCGGAATCTTTATTTTTAGCTCTTGGGCAAAATTCATTGCCCAAAATCTATTTAAATGTTACTTGTTCTATTTTATAAGCACCTTCTCCCTTGTAAACACTGCAAAGTAAGTCACTAATATGATGCATATTACCATCTGAATGATCTGATTTGTCTACTAAAGTTTTGTGCACTTCTTCAGGTTTTTGAGCACAGTAATGGCTTATTATCGTTTGCCTTTTGGACTTGCTATATATTACCAGAGGAATATGAGAAGCATTAATGATAATAGATATTTATCATTTAGAAATTAATCTAGCAACTAATTTTTGGTCTTGATTTTTGTATAATATAATCATCTAAAATAATTTTAATATAATATAATAATTAAATTATTTTCTATGTAATATGTTCTTTGAGTTGACTTTTAAATAACATGACTGCTCATTTTTATATAATAACTTATGGAGGTGGTTTCATGGGAGTAACTAAACTGATTTCAAAATCAAAATTTAAATTTATCTTTTATTAGTTATATCAGTGTTGGTTACTTATTAAAATTTTATTTTTAATTAATCTGTAATTAAATTAATGGTTAATTTTACAATTTTAAAGACTAATAATTTTTTTAAAACACTTCTCTCGTAGATATATATTAAATTGTAGTAATATAAATAATAAAATAATAAATATTTTTAGGTTAGAATTTTAACATTAAAACTTAAAATGGTAATGTAATTTTATGTATAATGTTTAATTGTTTTCCTATATGTAAAACAAAAAGGAAATAATTTAATAAGTATAACTTGAGCTTTCTTAAATTATATTCAAACTTTAGTTTACTAAGATATTCTTTAAGAAAACAGAAGTTTTAATTAGCATATGCTTATAGGATAAGAACTACTAACGACAATTAGCTTATCCTTTTTACAAGTAACAACTAAGTCAATTTTTCTTAAATACAATTAAATAACTTGTTTAACTCCTTTTGGAAAGCAATACTTGTACTTGTTTCTTTAGAAGAAGAAATATTCTCAATCAAAATTCTTTGATTTAGAATTCTTTTTCCCTTCAAATATGTAAAACGTGTATTTGTAAATTGAACTTCCTTAAATTATAATCAAAGTTTAGTTTGCTAAGATATTCTTAAAAAAACACGAGTTATATTTAACATATACTTGCAGAATAAAAAAATACTAAAGCAGTTAGCTTACCTCTTTTATAAGTAACAACTAACTCAAATTTTCTTTGAATACAATTACGTATAAACTCGTTTAACTCCTTTTTTAAAGCAATGTTTTTACTTCTTTCTCTAGAAGAAACATTCTAAAAGTTATAATTATAGTTTTCTTAGAATACACCCCACTTAAGTAGTGTTATGTCAAAATGCTTTTTTTCCAAAAATATATTATATTAAATAAAAATATTTATATATGTGGAAATTAAATAAAGATGACCAAAAACTTACAGAATAAGAAAATTAAAAATCATCATATTTTATAATAAAGCATTAAATAGTGTAACGAGTATAATTTAAAAGTATTCTATAGTATTATAATAATAAGTAAATATTAAAGTACTTACGCTATTATAAATGTCAAAAAAGTATTAAAATTATTAGAAGTGGACTTTAAGTCTAATTTAATCTTACAAAATCTAGATTAAGACAAGGTTTATATTCATTTATAAAATATTGAAAGGTCTCATCTCTAGATGTGAGATTTCCAACACACACCCCTCACGTCAAGACTCCTCAACTCAAGTCTGAAACTTATATGTAATGTAATGGTGATCCGATAGCAATATAATAGCGGGTGACCGGATAGACTTATACCATATGAGAAGTGAATTTTAAGCTAACTAAATCTTACAAAACTGGCTTGTAAAACCCTTCACGTTAAGACTCCTCAACTCGAGGCCGAAACTTATATGTAATGTAATGGTGGTCCGATAGCAATATAATAGCGGGTGACCGGATAGGCCCATATCATATGAGAAGTGAATTTTAAGCCTAACTCAATCTTACAAAACTGGCTTATAAAGTGAGGTTTGCATCCACTCATAAACTATTAAAAGGACTCATCTAGTATGGGATCTCCAATAAAAATATTATTAAATTATATTAAAGAAAAAACAATATAATATTATAAGAATATACTAGTGGTTAATATATTTTTATTTTTTTCCAACTTATTCTAAAAAAGTTTTATCATAATGATTTTAGATTCCTATGACAAAGAGAAATTATGATTCTTAATAATTTTACAGAGTTAAGTTTATATTTATTTATACATTATTTTATTTTAATTTTTATATTTAATGGCAGTATTTTTATTTTATTTAAAAAATATATATCGCATTAAAAGATTTCACATATTGCTTTCGAAATTAACAAATTAAAGATTAATTAATCAAATGTTTAAGAGAATAAATATTTACACGGAACAACGGTAAAAAAAATAAAAATCATACTAATAGAAAATTCAAGGAATAAATAATCAAGTGCAAAGGGTAAAACTTTAACTAAAACAACACATTATATATGAAAATTTTTACATTAGGCATTTTAATATATAAGTTATGAGGCAAAAATATATGGTGATTAAACACATTACACCAAATGTATTATTTCTTAAATCATATTTCCAATATTTATTTTAGGAATGAAATCTTGATGCAAAAAGTTGTAACAATCTATATAAATTTAGAGATAAACATTAACATAACTTGATTTGCATGCGACATGGGAATAGCTATGCACGAAAAGTAAGTAATGACATTTAAATCATTTAAGTATGTATTTCATCAAACAAGACTCTTAGAAACTTCATATTTACATATTATAAAAAAATCATTGAATGTGACTAAATTAAGAAAAGAAATATTTAATCATTATGTTGATTAAGTTAGAAATTATTTCATAAATGAAGACTATTGTCTAGTTTATTATTAATGAAGTTATAATATAAATGATAGAGACTATATTTTTAATAGCTAATGGTGATAAAAATTTGTTTATTTATTTATTTAGATACAACTTTTAATCTTTGGTTGAGATATAACACATTTTTTAATTATTATTAATATATTTTATCAAAAAAATTAAAATTGAAAAAAAATCTTTAGTTTCTACCTATCATGCTTGAATTTCTAATTACTATTATCAAATTTTAGATACAGAAAATTTTAGTAACTACATTATATAAAATTACAAAGCAATTTTATGATTTATATTTCAAATAAAAAAGTAGAGAGGTTGTTGTTTGCTTGATGAAGTAAATGAAAAATAACCGAAAGAAAGAAATAAAGTATAGTTACTCTACTAGCTATAGATACTATATATTTTGAAGACTTCTGATCATGTCAAGAAGGTGGTTGTATAAGGTAAAGTATATTAAGAGTTTCTAACTTATAATTTCACCAACTTCCAAATATTTTAATATATATTTTATTTTTATATATTATTATGTATTGAGTATTATATTAACAGATAACTATATTGTTCTAATTTTATTATTTGTTAGATTACTTTTTAAAATAACAATAAAAATATTCTATTACATGATCCATGTGAAAATTGCACACAATTAAAATAGTAAATAAAAGAAATTCAATATAACAGTAATTTAAATTGAAATTTTTTTTAAATTATAAAGATAAATAATTTTTATTAATAAAAATAAATTAAATTAATATTTATTAGATCAGCTTATTTAAATAAAATAACATGTATGAATAGAAAAAACATATACAACTTTTAAGAGCTAAATAGAACCACTAAAACATTAATATAAAAAAATAATTATTTTAACAATATATAAAGTTATAATTATATAATTGTATCATTTTAATAAAAAAAAACACAAATTTCATCTATATAACAAAACTTGTACATTTATATTATTTGATATTTACTGACTAGTTTAATCAAGCACTTGTAATTAAATAAACTAATTTATCAACTAAAAACTTATGAGAAAAATAAATTACTTTATCCATTACTAAATAACTCAAACTAATTTTGGCAGTTGGAAGCTCGTAATCAAAAAGCTAAGTCTGCAGAACCGATCATCTTGTAAAAAAAAATAAAAAAATCTATCTATATATATCGGGTCTGCTTCAATGGACTGCTTCTTCCTGCACCTCCATATCATCTTCCTGCACCTCCATAATTTTCAAAATTCCAATAATAGACATGAGGAAATTACAAATTTAACCCTGCTGCTATAAAAGAAGGTTTTCCATGGA
>Ga0209489_101884_pt1 | contig 43091 bp, 27 predicted proteins | sample SiratrowhiteBW_FD_187527 | JGI IMG/M metagenome (GOLD analysis project Ga0209489, IMG submission 187527) | Root nodule microbial communities of legume samples collected from California, USA - Siratro white BW (SPAdes) (version 2) | ecosystem: Host-associated > Plants > Roots > Nodule | place... | reverse complement strand
ATATATATATATATATATATATATATATATATATATATATATATATATATATATATAGTTATAGTTATATATAATTAATGTTTAATTAACAACGATGATGATAATATGTAATTGCTATAATATATACTACAATATATACTGTGTTAAATGTTGTATCTATTATTATGTTATTTTTAGGTCTGTATTACTCCTTCCGGGTGTATTATCTCTTATGGGCGTTTGTTAGGAATAATTCACATGGTATTTAAGAACTTTATTTTTCTTTTAACATAATCATAATCATATGTCTTAAATTTAAACTTTATGTATAAAAAAAGTATTTTTAGAAGTTTTTTAAAACAAATCTTAATATATGGAGAGCTATGTGTAGAAAGAATGTTCATGGCGGTGTCAATTAAATTCAGCAATCTTAAAAAAATAATTATTAGATTGTACATTTGAAAACTAAAATATAGTTAACCAAGTTTGCATGATTCATAAGCCACCTAACAAATTCAATTCAAGTACTTAATTTTTTATGTTGGTTTCAAATGCAGTTTCTAATCAACCTCAAAGCCACAACAACAACTTTATCACTTAACATATATATAACTGGATAACATTTGTCAAACAAGTCTCTAAACTGAAAACACATTTAAATTTGATCAATAAAAAAAAAACATTGAAACATATATAAAGTTCAAAGACCAATGACCACTTCAAAACCATGTTTAGACAAGTTGATTTCTAAACTTGCATAAATTTCTTCCCCTTCTCAATCCCAGAATCCACAAGATTTGACTCATCCACTTCATGCCCTCTTAACTTAGAAAATAAGCACAAAAAAGGGAACACACATTCATACCACACAACATGCATGCTAACTACCATTATAGTTGTGATGAATTTCAATTAGAGATAACAACAAATTATGATATATAAATAGAGTATAAATTATAGTTAATTTTTGGGAGTTCAAATTCTAAAATTATTAATCTCAACTCATTAATAATCACTACTGATTCTTTTTACCAAACAAACTCGTTTTATACTCAAAATATATTATAATAAAATACTTTAAACAGGTTTTGGAAAATAGTATTTTATTTTTGTGAATTTCAAGCTCAACTAGATAGACATTGGACCAATACCAGAAAATTCGTGGCTTGTGAAAGAATGGAGAAATTTCGTGCCTTAATAAAAAATTGAATGAGGGTGACATGTGCATCTTAATATATTCCATTCAATATAAGTCTGCATCTAGAATAAATAAAGAGTACCTAGGTTATGAAAAATAAGTACACAGTTTTATACAAACAAGACATTTGAACATATATTTGGTAATTTATTAAAATTGTATCAGAAACAAAATTGAATGCAGCACGTAATTTGAATTGGGTTATTTGTTTCTATAAAATATTTATCATCAAAATAAGTGAATAGTAGAATTACAAAAAAATAAACATAAAAACTATTGAAAGGATGTAAATATGATGATCAGATTGGGTAAATTTTGTAAACAATAGATGCTTGATTGTTGTATTATAGAAAAGTTATCTTATGATGTAGTTTAGATAAGAAGAAAACATATAAAAAATAAGAGAAAATAAAAAATAACAACTTATTTTTATTTGATTAGAAATTTAAAAGAATAAACCTTTTTTTTGAAAACAAAATTTAAGATTTTCTTCCTTTTCTCTTTAATTCAAATTTAAAAATTTTCCATCCTGGTTTCTTCTCTGTGTGAGAAAGAGGTTTAGAGTAAGATGATATCATCACTAATAATATATCCATTATATTACTCTTGCTCATTAAGATTGGAATAAATGAACACACCCAAAATAATCCAAAAGAAAAAGAATGATAATGATGACTAAATCTCCACAAAATATTATTAAAAAAAAGAAGTAAAGTATAGGAACATTTTGATAAAATCTGTGGTTGTATAGCAGATAGCAGACACAGTATGTAAAAGCTATGGGGTTTCTACCTCTTTCCATGGATATCCAAGAGAATGTTAACATCATATCCATTGAGAATTGGAAATAAACTAACCCTAAAATCTACATGCTACTTTGTCTTTACCTGCCCCCCTTTATCATTCATAAACCTTCAATCACTCCCTCCCACCTTTTCTGTTTTCAAATAATCTTCTTTACAAGAATACCAACAAAACAATAGTTAACTCCAAAACTACATGTTCAAGGAATTTACCATCACTTAAGAAAGGAACAAAACTTAAACAAAGTTAGTTAAATATTCTTTTGTACTATCTTATTTCAAAACCGGAGTTTCATCTCATAATTTTGGGTTGAATATCAGTACAAATGACTGAAGTGAAACTCTAATTTTGATTAAATAATAATAGTGACAAAAATACTTAAAAAACTGTATTTAAGTTTTATCCTTAAAAATAAGTAAAACAAGTCTTTTTTTTTAATCCTAAGTATGAAAGAAAGAAAGAAAAGTGAGACAACAAAAAGGAAAATATGAAGGAAGCTGAAACATTGGATCAACCAGAAGGTGGTGGCTGGCCACCGGAGCCGCCGGTATCCGACCATGTTGCCGGCGGAATATCCGGCCTTCCACCGGGTGGAGGGAGGGTTTCCAGTGGCTGGAAATAGCTCATTTGTTGACTTGAAAAGATGGGAAATGAAGCAGAGGAAAATTGAGCAGATGTTGAGAATAATGGGAATGGAGTTGGTGACACAGAAGAAGAGAATGAAGGTGATTGAAGTGAAGCCAATTGTGCATTATAGTACAACTGCTGAAGGAAACTAGAAGGGTGTGGTTGTTGTTGTTGTTGATGTTGATGCTGATGCTGATGTTGAAAATCACTCTCCAGAATCTGAGAGTATTGCAAGTAGTCTCTGATCAAGTCAGAGGGGCTCTGCATCTGTGGCGGCTGAATGAAGGGCGGCGCCGCCACGGGCGCGGCGAGTGGCCGGAATTGAGAGGTGGAAGAGTCAGAAACGGTTAGTCTTCTGGCGGCTTGGAAAGGTTGAAGAGGTGGAACTGCTCTAACATTTTCAGGGAAGTTTAGCTTTGCCCTGTTGCCTCTGAACCTCAATGCAGCTTCATCATAGGCTCTTGCTGCTGCTTCTTCAGTGTCAAATGTGCCAAGCCAAACTCTTGCTGCTTTGTGTGGATCACGGATTTCAGCTGCCCATTTTCCCCATGGCCTCTGTCTCACTCCCCTGTACTTTCTCCTCCTTTCCCCACCTCCTGGTGTAGTTTCACTGACAGCAGTTGTGACTGCTGTTACAGTAGTAGCAATTGTGGAAGTGGGAGCTTCTTCTGTCACTGGTTAAAGTAAAAAAGATGAGATAGAAAGCACAGAAAATCTGCACTAGTGTGCAGAAACATGCCATTGTGTAATGAATGACTGAATTAGGAACCATGGTGTTTGTACTAGTAGTTTTAGTTGTAGCACTATTTTATGTCAAGTTTTGGTATTTGAGTATTTGAGTATGTGAGTATGTGAGTATGTGACTACTGAGTAATGATTATGTTCAGCATATTATCTTTTTTTTTTGTGATAACATGGTTTTGGAAAATGGAAATCTACTAGATTAAAGAAATGAAAAATGGAAAGTTTTTATGCATGCAATATAAGATGCAAGAATGATTTTCCTGGACACTAGTAGGGAAGGAAATTCAATGAAAAGAAGGATGAGTACTTGATTCTGAATACTTAATACATATTAGTGATGCTGCATGTTTCATTCAACAAGTTGAGATGGTTGGAAAAGATAAAATAAATTGGCTAAGAAAGTTTAAGATAATGCAAATAATGATTGATACACACCCCATTTGTTGTTTTAGATGCAAAACATGAGATGAGAGTGAAATGAAATGATGAGTGAATTGAGATTGTGATGATTGTAGATATTGAAAACATGTTGTGTGGCTAATTTGAGGAAGTGGTGTAGTGAAGTAATTGCACCTGAAGATGAGTCTCCCTGAGAAGGCAGCATGAAGTCACGAACGGTTCTGAAGAGTCTTGGAGCAGTTTGTTGTTGCATCAAGTTATGTGAAGAAGAGGAATTAGTGTCTTGTTCTTCTCTCCCTCTTTTCTGACCAACACCCGAGGGGCCAGAAGAAGGAGAAGGAGAAGAGAAAGAAGACAAAGGAGAAAGAGAAGGTGCATGTCCAAAACCAGACATCATAGAATAACCACTTTGCTGCATCCATTCGGTGCTCCTCGGACCAGAACCTGATGAAACAACATGTGTCAAAGCCGAAACCATTTCCCTCAACTCTGGATCACCCCTGTTGTACCCTGAAACCAAAGAACCACCTTGCATTGCTACCTCCCCTTGTTGTTGCATCCCTTGGTTTAAACTGAATCCTGATGAACCACCGCTACCACCACCATATTCACCATCGCCGCCATCATCACCGCCACCGTTATCCGCGGTGAACCGGATAAACTCACCTGAGCCCCTTTGGTACGCCACCGTTAGCAAGGACATGAAAACTATAAACTATAGTTTTTTTTTTTCTTACTATTTTTGGACCAAAATCGAATTACCAAGATCCACCTGGAAATTTTGTTGTTTGATTCCTTCTTGGACACCCTTTGGAAAGCTATGGAGGATGAAACGGTTATATACTAAAGGGGTGCAAAAGAACTGCAAAATTAAGCATGTGGAATTAAGGTAGCCAGCCACCATTAAAATAGTGTAAGCTAAGCTATAAGGATATCCTTTTCCTTTTCCCTGTGCCGTATGCTCTAGCTTCTACATTCACCTCAACGCACACACCCCTTTACCACCTTTATAATTTTTTTAGTAATTTAATTTTCATGGTGCACAAATTGTGTTTGGATTTCTGAAATATATGAAAATGAAATAGTTTTGGTATTGTGGCAGATATAAAAAAAAGGTGAATTATAAATATGTATACGGTTTGTCACGGCTGGAATTTGGTGTTTATGTTCACACGTAATTTTGCTTTGACTGAGAAATAAATAGAAAGTACAAATTGTAGCTAACTAGTTGACACCTTATTGCAGTCTTTTTGCAGATGCTGTCGGTCTCATTCTAGAGAGAGAGACAGAGGAGATCATGTTTCAATTGAACTCTATCACCATGAACAGTCAAAAATATTTAATTTGTTTAGCTCTCTAACATTTAATGGGTCTTATGTAAAAAACTTTAAAAAGAATTAACCTTTATCATGTATTGTATATGGAAGAATATTTCTTCAATAAGGTATTTTCTTTGAATGCATTTTTTTGCTTCGGATATTGACAATTGATTTTCAACCGCTACAGTCTTGCTTCTTCTAAAAGATAAGAATCCAATAAACAAATGTTTTCAATTATTCTATTTTTCAAATTTGATTTTCATCTGTATACTTTTACATTAATACAATAATCATTTTATAATTAAACTTACCAATTTGTGGTTTTCTTTACTGTGACGTATTAAAGAAAAGACTAAATTCATATATTCTTTGAAATTTAAAGACAAATTTACCATTCAATTAATAAACTTTTTAAGATTTTTTATTTTTTTTAACAAATTATCTACCACGTTAACACTTGCACAAGTGGGTGATTTTTCAGCACCAGCCAACAGGTGTCAAGATAAAGGCATAGACTGTAACCAATTGAGCACATAAGACAGAGGTGTAAATTGGCACAGTACCAAAATGCAACTTGCAAATTTCTCCACAAATATTAATAACAAAATTTAGACCATTCAAAATTTTATTTCTGTATATATATATATATATATATTTCTATTCCAAAAGGGGTAAAAACTTGAATGAATGAATGCGATTGTATGGTCAAAACACGGCTCTATGATATATGCAGAAGACAACTGAATGTGAGTTTGGTTTTGTGATGATCATGATGAACAAGAAAATCAAACAGGACCCATATTGTAATTTGAATTCTTCAAATTTGGTTACTTTTTTATGTGTTGGTGCATGCTTATTTGACACTTCTGGTTTTTTTTAGAAAAATTTAACACTTCAAAAGGGTGTTATAAATAAGGTCAACTGGTTTACTGGGTCGCTAGTTCAGAGAGATTCTTTCTATATTCATCATTTTCATGCATACTAAAGATGCAATTATGTGATGTTTAATATGTCTAATTATTAGTAATCTTTGTATCATCATACGTATTAACTGTTCACCAAAAAAAAAAATCTTACGTATCAATTAGTATTGGTTAGTTGTATGATGATGAACAGCAAGCATCATGTCTAAATTATTAAAACAAAAATATTCTACTGTTTGTATATTATTAAAAAATATCACATAAAGTTAGATCTTAAGGAGAATCAAATTAGAATAATAGAATAAAAAAACATTTTTTCATTTCGATCTTTATCTTCCTTTAATATAAAAATTGTAACAAATAACTCATTAATGGTAGATCCATTAAAAGAAAACAACAAATAAAGATAAAATAATTCCCTTAAAATTATTCCAATAACTTGATATCTTCTCTCATCTTCACAATTTTCTAGTAAATTGTAGTCTATGTATATCTTTATCAACCTTTTTATTCTACACTCGAAACATTCACTAACAAATCAATTTATTTGGAGGATGGCATGACAGTGACAATTTTAATAGATAATAAAAAATTGATAATAATAATAATAATAATAATAATAATAATAATAATAATAATAATAATAATAATAATATAATAATAATAATAAGAGTTAGAAAAGGAAGGTTAAAATGTCAACTTGGATTTGAGTTGGAGAATGAAGGTTACACGTGTGGACCAGAAATACGAAATACGAAGATGAATACAGAGAGTAGGGTCCATACTGAAGGTAATGGTATCTGCACGCAGCAATTCCCATGTCACTCATCTATCAGAATATAATTATTAATTATTATGTGTGCTAAGTTTTATTTCAATAATAAATTTAACAATTATACTTATATAAAATTTGATTAGATGTTGTATAAGTTTTTCTACACCTACAATAATACATAGAAATTAATCTCATAACTTAATCTGAATTACTATAAATATTTTTAATTAATTTTTATTAAAATTATACGGTATTAATATTTTAAATTTTTTATCTTTTAATAATTTGATTTTTCATTGTTAATAATAATTTGAAAGTTATTTTTCAACTTTCTATGTTTCGAACCTGTCATCAATTTACGTTTTTTTTAATGTTTTTTAACTTTACAGTCAAATCATTTTAGAGAAGTAAAAAGTAAGATAATTAATAAGTGAATCGATAAATTAAAATTAAAAATAATGACCATTTTATGCTATTAATTATAAAAATCAAACAGTGACATATTTAGATAAGAATAGATATATTTTAAATAATAAATTTTTAATAAAAATTTAATTGAAAATATCTAAATTTATAAAATATATAAAATTTAATTAAATCTTATAAGTATTATAAAGATAGTTTTTAAAGTAATTAATATTTAAATAAATTTATGCATATACTGATAATATATTTGAATTAAGTTCCATATAAAATCATTGGTATTTCTTTTAGAAGACAACGAAGTAAAAATTAGAGAAAATAAATAAACATAATTTATTATTTTAAATAAAGAGAATATTTATTATCTTATTTAGAAATATAATATTGAATAACATTTAAAATGCTTTCAAATAATAAATGAGTGCTAATTTTGTCATTTACTAAAATAGCTTCTACCGTTATTTACTTTTTTGAGATTAAAGGTCTTACATTTATTTTCCGGATATTCTTTTTTTTTTCCTTTTTTCCACTATCACTTTAAATAATACTATCACTTTAAATAATAGTAAAATAGTGTATCAGTCTAAAAGTGTTATAATATTTTTTATTTAATTTTAGTAAAAAATATTATGGTAAATGAAATATCATTTCAAAGTGTAGAATAATTAATAAATAAAAAAAATAAAATAAAACATAAAAAGAAAAATTAGTTTGAGCGAAAATTTGATTTTGCTTGAACAAAATTTTCTTCATTTTGAACAAAAATAAACCTAGAGAGCTCTTTTAAAAAAAAAAAATAGTTCTCTCAGGCGAGTTATATCTTGCTTAGGTGAGATTTGTAATATAAATTTTTTTTCATAATTTGGTTGAACGAGATTCATTCGCTTAAGCGAAAACATTAGAAAATAATTTATTAGAAAATAAACATTATATATGTCCAAGTATTAACATGCACTCAAGATTCAAAGCACTACATAATGTCTCTAAATACATCAAACCTATATACAACTATATACATGACAAAAAATAAATAAATTAAGGGCATATATTCCTTAAGGTGTTTCAAAACCTATATCTATGTATCTATATTGCTCGTATACATAGTATAGTCATCGTGTTTACAACACAACAATATAAATGACCGTAAGTAAGTGAAATAATATTTTTAACTTGAAAAAGTTAAAAGAGATGAAGTTAATAGATTTAAGAATTTAAATACAATTCTCAAGTCAAATATAAATAGGTTTATCATCCAATCACAATCTTTTATACTTTATTTCAAGCTTATTAACTTCACAATGATTCATTCACAATCAACATATCTTGATTTTCTTCCAATCCCCAATACTTTAATTTCAATTCAATCAAAATGATCGCATGTGGACTGATCATTCAGTCATAACAATAATCATATCATTTTAATCATTTTGAAGCTTATAGGTCAATATATAACTATGGTACCTTGATTTCCTTTCAACCCTCAATACATTGGTTTTATTTCAACTAAAATGATTATAAATCATCACACATAACATATCAATTTAATCATATTAAATCATATAGATGCATATGTAACCATGATACCTTGATTTCCTTTCAACCTCCAGTACATTGGTTTCAATTAAACCAAAATGATTACATATAAGTATAATTCAGAAATCACACATATCATCTCAATTCCATCATACGCAACCATATCAATCCAACAATTCACAATGTTAAAAAACAATTCTCATCTATCAAGCTATCAATATCACAACTCATACTAGATAAACAATCAACCAATTTCATCATAAGACACATCTGTAATAGAAATTGAAACTTAGGACCAAAAACCAACACAATCAAAACTTTTAACCTAAATTACTATTGAAAGACTTAAAACTAGTTTTCCTTACCTAAGACGATGATTCCCAAATCAATTCCTCCAACTAAACAATGACATCTATCAAAACTTTAGGATCTAGAACAAGTTATTCAAATAACACTAAATTTCAGTATAATCTTCATTAAGTTGAGAGGAACACTTCCCTCAACTGCTTCTATTAATATTGATGACAAAAATTTAAGAAAAACATATAATAAAGGATCCTCAAAGTAAATAGGATTTTACTCTAATTGAAATTCTAATCAGTTAGAAATAATTATAGACTCATCAACTACTGTAGGACTCGATTAGATTCTAAAACATATAATATGACACGTGGGAGTAAAAGAAGAAAGATGGAAAGGAGTGGATATGTTTTGTGTATGTTACGGAGAGGGATTACAAATAGCTATACCAAAAAATAAACAATAAAATAGACAATGTAATTACAATGCATAGATACTAATTAAAAATTAGTTAATAAATAAAGGTTTTAGCTTTCTATTTATTTCCAATTTTGGAAAGTTTGCACAATTAATTGTTAACATTTATTTTATTTTTGAAGAGATAATTCTATACATATTTTTCTTTCACATGCAATCACTCGTATTATTGTTATTATGCTACATATATATAGTATGAGCTTAAATCCCAATTGTAAAGAATATATTATTTTCCTTAATTAGTTATTTAATTAAAGGATAGTTTTACTTTTTCTATTTTTTAATTAAACTTAAATTTCTTTAATCAACACCAAGTATATTAGGATTTCATAAATCCCCCACAACAATTGTTCTATATTTTTATATTTTATAAAAACAATGCATGAAATACTCGATAGTTAAAGTTAAATAAGTGACTTGAAAGAAATCTCATCAGATCTTAACCTGATAAAAAAAATATGGTATTAATTGAAATAAATTCCTCGAATATCTAACAAATATTTATTTGATTATATTAGTGAGTGTTGAAGTTCCTTTACAAGAGTATTCTCATCATTGTTCATGCCAAACTCAAGAAGTTTATGACAAAAAGAACTTAATTATGAACACTTTAATGAAGTTACACATGATCTCATCCACATCCAAACTCCTTGCTTACTTGGATCAAACGAGAGGATGATAAAGAATATTTGTATTCATAATCTTGCTCATTCGAGATGAACTATTTTTCTAATCAATTTTATAAGGGATTTTTAAGAAAACTAATATTCATCCAAAATTAACAATTAAATGCACTTAAAATAGTAATTAATTCTTTGTCGTAAGTGAGAAAAAGTGTTGAATTAGTTTGGTCTAATAGGTTCAACTAAACTTCAATCTACGAGGAGGTTTGGTATGTCCTCATTAATCATCATCTTTATAGAAAAATGTTCATTGAATGTTGAACTAGACAAAAAGATAAACCAAAGCCAGTTCCTAACTAGTTAGAGTTTTTTTGAATAAACGTGAAACTTTCCCATCTAGGATTCAAACTCCATACCTACGCCTTTGTCGCAATGTTGCTTTACACAATCACCTATAGTTATTTATTACATAAATTATTTATCATATATTACCTTTTAAATTATGCTTAGAATGATATTTATTTTATAAATAATGTATGTAAATAAGACTAGAATATCTTATAAATAAATTAACAATCATTTAAAGATAAAACTTAATTGCTCAATTATATTTTATTATGGTTGTAATATATTATTTAGTTACAATAATATTATAAAATTTAATAATGATTATATCATTGTTAAGGATCATTTGAAGATGTTTGAATGAATTATGAATTAAATAAAAGTTGAGAAGAAAATATAAGAATATTTAGAACACAATAATCATTAACATTATTTGAAATAATATCCAATATGTTTAGTCTTACATAATACTTTGAAAAGTGATACACAGAGGTAGATAAAAAGAATAAGATAATTTGAGAAACATAAGTTTGAAAGGTTTATGATCATGAGTCAATTTGAAAAAGAAATTCATTTAAAAAAAATTGAAGAAAGATATGAGAAAGTTAAAGAAATGACTTTCAAATGAAGGAAAAAAAACAATTAACATCACTTTAAAACCTATCAAATATAAGTAAATAAATACAATAAAAAAACCGAAATTATCGAATTAGAGCAAGATGGTAAAAGATAAAGCATACATAAAAAATGGGCTTTTTGATTAGCATTGAAAACTAAAGAGATAGTTATTGGTGGAACAATGAGCATTATCTAATTATGACGGGTCAAAGTAATTATTACTATATATGAGTTACCATTATTTGCAAAATTACACAAATAAAAAAAATAAAAAATTTGAATGAGAAACCAACAAAGTGGGCACGTGGTTTCATCTAGAATTCCATTTAAATTTTTCTATAAATATATCAAATTGTAAAGTTTTAGGTGACTTTTGAATATTTACAAACACATGCACAACTACTACGTTGATCGCTATGACTCTACGATTTTATATAAAAAAATAAAAATGCATTTTCTTCTCCATTTTTACTATAATGCATTTTTTACTCTACTTCCTATAACTTGTTCTTCTTTCTATTATCCCTTCATTTTTCTATAATGCTATTTTCTTTCTATAATTTCATCACCTTTCTATAACATTTTCTTCTCTCCATAAGTTATTTTGTTAATTTATACATTTTTGTAGTATGTATTTTATTAATCATGTCACATATGCATTTATCGCTGTAAGATTTATATAAAAAGATGTGAGTTGATCATTAGTTTTAGTTTTCGGGGTTCTTGTTTCATAATTCCTTTTTCCAATACTTAATCTCCTAAATCTCCAAGATAAAAAAAAATTAAGTGTCTTTGAATTAACATTTTAGTTGTAATTTGGGCATTTACAGATTGTTGAATATTGATCAGTGATACAAGGACACCATTGAATCAAATAGAAATATTAGTAAAATGATTGAACATTAAAAATTTTAACTTTGAATCAATCTCCGTGGTTAACCTTTATTTGGCTATAATTTAAATTTAACGATTGGGTCATTCAAAAATATTTTAAAAATTAAGTTTAAAGAAACTTAGAATCATTATAACATTTTTTTCAATTTATGTACGGATTTACGTAAGAATAAAAATTTATAAATTTAGTATTATTTATTAATATAGTAGGTAATTATATATAGATTTTTTAGTAATATTAATAATTAATATTATTATTATATTTAATATTATTAAGATTATTATTGATATAATTATTAATATTATTTAATATTATTACTATTATTAATGTTATTATTAACATTAATAATAATATTTTATTACTATTATTTTTATATTTTTTAAATATTATCATTAATATTATTATTATTCATATTAATATTTTTACTTTTATTAATTTTATTAATATTAGTAATATTCTTATTAATATTTTTTTACCAATATTTTTTAATGTTATTATTCTTAATATTATTATCAGTAGTAATATTATTGTACTACTCCTATTCTACAACATTCAGAGTAGTTCACTCATATCCAAGATACGTGAGTAACTAACTCAAACAAATTTGTATATCTCGGTCTTCATCTGCATGACTCGGTAAAATACTGAGTTGGTTATTAAGGTCTTGGACAATGAAACTTATCAACTTCCTTCAACCCAGTACATTATAAATAATGCTCTAGTTATAAGAAGTACCCACGTTTTCATTCTAGCTTATTACTCGTTACTATGACACTCCAATACTCTCCTATACTCATCCAACCTTTTCATCTCATCACTTACTTACTTGAGCGTTGCAGTGTCTTTTATAGGTGGATCTTTCTCATCCTCGGATTACCAAACTCAGATCACTCGATACTCGTACTCGGGTCATGTCGACTCCAACTCATATCGAAAAGACACTTATTCGAATCTCAGCAAGAACAATTATTATTATTATTATTAATATATTCAATATTACTATTATTAAAATTAATATTATTAATAGTATTATTAATAATATCAATATTTTTAATAAAAATAGTATAATTATTAATCTTATTAATGTTATTTTTAATACTTTTAATATTATTCTTAATAATAATAATAATAATAATAATAATAATTGAAATACGATCATAAAGTTTAGTTGGTGCAGTAACTATAAGTTAAATATGTGTATTTATAAGATTCAGATTCGTATTCCTCTTATACTATATTGTGAATTACATAGTATATTTTAGTGAGACAGAAAAAGAACACGTGCTTTTCCTAGCCTACACCACTACAAAATTTAAATTAGAGACAAATTTTGTAATTAATACATTATATCTAAGATTAGTATCTTGTGTTGTAAGCTAGTTATTGGTGACTTTAAATAATATTTGTTTTAAAAATTGGTGACTTAACTTGTTGGTTAAGAATTGGACATATTCTTTATAATAGAAGAATAGAAATTATATTTTAAAAACTTGAGAAAATTCTATTTTTAAAACCATAGTATGACATCTTTCATGATTTGTCCTTTAAGTCTAACTACAAGTTTGACTTTCTCTGTGGTCTTCAAAAAAGTTTTTGAAATTTTTTTAGAATACAATTCAACACCCTACTCTCTTGATGTACAAGGTGGTATCATAGTTTATTGTCTAAGGTGTTGAGAACTTGATAATGTAGAACAAAAAAATCTTGATGAAAGATATAGAAAGATAAATATTGCTAAAAGAGCATCTCTCATCACACCACTAACATTCATATGAGAATAATACCTTAGTAGAGGGATGAAATGGAGATGTACATTAAGTCTACTTAACACCAATTATGAAATGTCTTAATTAAACAAGAGATAAAATATCCACAAAAGGAGTGGACTAGTGAAGATTAAAACCTCATACATCTTAAAAATAAAGCAAGATACACTCTAAAAGTGAAAACAATAAATTTTCCTATTGAAGACAAATAAAGAGGTCTAGACTCATTGAAGTTTAACTATTTAAAAATGAAGGTGTCCATTTAAGGAAAATAACAACCTTAACTAGACAATACAAAAGTTTCACAATAAAGTTAAAATGTGGATGATATGTTTAGAAAGGTGTCAGTTCTTATAAAAAGTAGATGCTTAAAAATAAATAAGCGTTTTGAAAACATTCTTAAAATAGAAAAAATGCAAGTTTTAGAAGAAAGGAAATAACAAATGATCAAGAGATTATTTATTATGCATATAGAAAGTAAGGTCATAAGATATGAAAAGGTAGTAACCTTAAAAAGAAGAAAAGTTTAATGCACAAGAAGACTCATATTTCAACCAAAGCTTCACTTGTTCAAATGAGGAAGAAACAATTTTTTTCGTTATAAACAATATAGAAAAAAATTAATGAAGGTACCTTTTAACTAAGTTATATACTTAAAACTATATTTGACTCTTTCACTAATGAAAAAGATGAAATATCTTATGAAGAACTTTAAAATTAAAATGTTATATTTGAACAATATATGAAATCAAAACAAAAATTAAAAGATCTTTTTACTAAAACAAAAATCTAAGAGGAGTAATAATTTTGAAAAAGAAATTTATTCTTTAAAATTGCCTAAATCAAGTGATCGTGTCATCATATGATCGATATAAGAGAATATTATCTATTTGAAAAATAAATTTGTAAAAGAAATTTTCATCTACTATTCATTTAAATAAATAACAAAGACATGATATTTATTGACAAATTTGGATATACAAATCTCATATGTTAACACAAAAAGAAGTTACACGTATAAGAAAGGACTCAAAGATTTTGATATAAAAACTCTTATAATTTTTGTTGCACATATCCTTGTTTGAAAACAGGCCAAAAGTTTAATGGAGGGAGAAAACTCATGTTCTTAAACTTTAAATCACTTAGAAAAGGATTTTGAAGGCATAAAGATGATGAAGATTTTGTCGTCCCTTCTAGACAACATAAGAATCCCTAAGTTTGATTAAAAAATAGATTAAATAGTCTTTTTATCTTACTATTATGATGATTTCTTTTAATTTCAATCACTAATTTCAACATTGTCAATTTGGTTAACTTTTTTTTTTATTCTGGAAAGAAAGCAAGTCAATATATTCCATTTTACCAAATTGATGATAATAATATTATAATAATAACACATGAAATGAACAATAAATAACATATTATCCGTTAAAATTGACTTGTTAACAAGTCATATAACATAAACAATGAATATCATATTTCACTACAAAAACATTATTACCATAAATTTGGAAAAAATAATTGTAGTGACTCTTTTATTAAAAAACAAAAACAAATTAAAATTATTCAAAATAGTAAAACTTTTAAAAATTTAACAAGATATATAAAAGAGCTTGAACTTTTATCATTATATAAAATTAGTTTTAGTGTATGAAATTTAAAGATTGATGTAATAACGGTAATAATCTAAAAAATTGTGTTTGAGTAGAAGTAGTAAAAGTGAAAGGAGTCTTTGAATATTTTATTAGTAAACTAAAAATACGTATTTATAGAAAAAGCTAATGGTCAAGTATCATTCTCACAAAACCACTATCTCTCTAAAAGCTTGTTCAACATTTTCTCTTTACCTTCTCTCTAAAACACTACTTCCAACTTTCATCACTTTGACGAGCGAAGGTCACTAGTAGACTCCTAGTGTCGAGGAGAACAATTGTGTCCAATTAGAAACTTCATTAGAGTAATTTTAATTCTACAATTTTTCTCCTTTGAGTTAGTTTTCAATTTGTTCCTTGGGTTATTATATAGTTGTTGCATGTGTCCTTAAAGACTTCAAGCGGAGTCTGTACTGGTTCAACATATTTGTAGTGTAGTCTGATCATTGATCAGATGATATGTTATGTATTTAGAGTGCTTGTGCTTTTTAGACTTTTGGAGCTCTCTTGAGTGTATCCGCTCTAATTAAGAAGGGAAGTTAGCTAGTAGATGGATTTTGTTTTGTGCTTAAATATGAACCCTAAGTTAGAAGAGATGATAGTGGTGGTGAATGAATGACCATATCTGTTCAACATACTATGTATGTCTGAATTGGTGCTAATTTTGAAATGAGATGAATTGTTTGAGTTAGTTGTGATAGCCCTAAACCCTAAACCCTAAACCCTAAACCCTAGATTTTTATGTAGGAATTTAGGAACAAATAGGTACATATGTATGATTTGTAGGCTGTTAGAACAGTTATAAAAATGCAGGAATTATTGTGATTAGTGTATTCATAAAAAATGCTTTAATGAGAATGGTCATGAGTTAGAATTGATTTAGAAAACATGTGAACAAGATAGTTTATTCAATTAGGTTTCATGACTTGTTTTGGAGAGGATGAAATTCTTGAAGAAAAATGCATTGCTAGTTGATAAAAATGATGTGTTAAAATTGTATTTGAATGTTAAATAAGGTAAATCAAGTTAATTTTGGATGGTGGGGGTATGGTGCAGTAGTTAACTCTTTTGTAAAACATTTTTCTGCATATTTCGCTCAAGCGAGAAAATTCTCACTCAAGCAAATCTAATGAAAATTTGGACCTGCTCTCAAGTTTATTTTCACTCAAGTGAGGAGATTCTCGCTCAAGCGAAAATAGTACTGGAACTGGATTAGTTTTAGGGTCTATTTTCGCTCAAGCGAGGGAATTCTCGCTCAAGTTACAATATTCTTGCTCAAGCTACAATGTTCTCGCTCAAGCTACAATATTCTCGCTCAAGCTAAAGATTTTTTTTTTTGTTTTGATTGTTTAATTCTTTTGTAATGTATTTGTAGATTAATAGAAAATATTGATTCATGATTGATATTGAATAGTATTGATGATTATGTAATTCTTGATATATTTGAGATTGAGATAGAAAAGTGAATGAATGAATGAGTGGAAATATATGCATATGATATGATATTGTCAAAGTGTTGATTGAGATGGTCAAGATCAAGGCATGCCATTTTCAAGAAATAAAATACCCATGTCTAGGTCAATTAGGATGTAGATTGTTTAAAGATATGATCAATAACGATTGATATCCTGATTCTACTAGTAATAGAAATCTAATAGATGAACATTACTAGGTGGTGAGAGTCGAAGAAGGTCTGAACTAGGCAATTGCAACTTAAAATATAACTAGTCAAAAAAGTCTCAGAGAGACTAACCTTGTCATACAATATTATTGATTCATTGATTTGGGGATTATGTGGATTCACAGTTTGGAGTTGTATGACAAGTGCATAACTCAGAGTTTATTCAATGCACGAGTCTTTTGTTTATGTATGTCAGAGTCATGTATTAAAATTTGTGAATGAATTGTGTGTGATAAATGATTAGATATGTCTTTATGTGTTACTTGAGATATGTGATTAATTTGGATTATCTAAGATGTTTTAGAAATTGTTAGCTTAGCCTTTCTTGTTTGTACTTGTGTATTTGTTTTCTATATATAACGATTGTGTGTTACAATGAAACAGATGGTATTTGCAGAGGAATCTGTAAAAGATATTATTATACATAAACCGTCTTAGTAATTATAGAGTTCTTTTGAAAAACTTAGGCATTATGTGATATAAATATGTCTTAAATTCATATTAGTATAATTGTATATTTTAAAATATATGTATGAATTTATATAAAATATGTATATTTATAATAATTTAATTGTGTTAATATAAGCTTGTTAGGGTATTACAATAACTTTATATAAAATATAAGAATAATTTTTAATATTAATAATATTTGTTGTCATTAAAGTTAGTGGAGAATTTAGATAATGTAAGTATTTTCAGTTCAACGTATTAATTATATGAAAATGATTTATATCTTATGAATATCAATTACAAAGTATTTGCTTATTTTATTAACTATTAATATATGTTAGCAAATCTAGTTTACTATTTTAGTCTCCTTTTTCAACTTCTTTATATATATATATATATATATATATATATATTGTGCGTTTAGTCCTTAATTTTCTTTTAGTTAAATGAGCGTCAATAAAATGAAACAAATTTGATCGTTCTATAATTCTTTTTTCCATTTAAAACTCTTAAATTATCATTTCTATGGAATTTTTTAAACGGGTTCGATTAAGTTATCTTAAACATTTTTTCCCTGAAAACATGCTGACCAAAAAAGATAAATTTCATCGAAATAAAGAAAAGAAACTTTTGTTTTCAAATCATAATATCACATTATACGAAAAAAGAAATAATAATCAAACTTTATCAACAAAATGCCACTGACATTCTATTTTTTAAATTATATATCAAATTCATTTTAACCCAAACAAATGAAAAATTAATATTTTACAAGGGAAAAAAAATGTTGATAAAACAACTGGATTTCAAAATGGAGAAATTAAATTTGTTCGAAACATAAAAATAAATTGTTTCTCTACTCCACCAAAAGATATTTTTAAACCTAGGAAAATAACTGCGAATATATATTTTTTTAATTAATGCGCACTCCTTGTTCATAATCATGGAAGATCAAACATGAAGCAATGGATATTCAACTTTGTAACATTTTCACACATAAGCTTGAAAGACTTGAGTTGTTGACTTTAATTTCATCCGTCAACATAATACGCATGTTATATACTACTTTTTATTAGTATTTTACTACAAATTGTTGAACAAATCTATTTAAAATTTCAAGTCATAAATATATATTTTCAATGCCATCTCATACTAAATTTCAAGCCATCATTTACTTTTTAATGGAATTACATATTTAGGTAGGTGATCGAATCCGACGATGAATAGTACAATAAACACATTAAATTATTAAAATAAGTTTTAATATTATTTTAAAAAAATAAATTTTAAATTTAATTTAATCTTTTAAAATTAATTTATAAGATAAAATTTGTATCTATTTATATATTGTGTATTAACGTTATATCTAGTACTCTTTTAAAACACATACATTTATAGTTAAAATTATGCAATGTTACTTGACTTAACAGACTTAACATTAACTTTAAATAATTAAAATAATTTAGGACCTTGTTAGATTTAAGTTTCAAATGTTAAAGAAAAAATTTCTATTAAATATTATCAATTAATATTTTTAATTAATTTCTTGTCATATGCGAACTTGAGTTGTTTTGAATTTAAAACAAATTCTTATCGATTAAAAAGTTAATTTTTTTGAATAGAAATTAATCATTAATTAACTTAATATACTTTCTTCATATCAAATAACATGATTCTTATACTCTTCAGTTTGGTTATATCACTAATTAAATGAGATTAACTTAACAATTTTTTTAATATAACAAAATCAAAATTTGTGAGTTGTAGAGATTTTGAAGTATTGGGTATAACTACCAAAAACACTAACTATTTTCAATGGAGACTAAAAGAAGTCAAATTCATAACAACCAGAGTGGTCCATAAAAGCTATAATGTTTCATCTGCAACACCCATAACATCTCCGTTTCCTTTTCTTCACTCTCTTTGATACAAAAACAGCATACATAAACAAAACTCATGTTTATCACGATGGCCTCAACCATGCCTTAGGAATCACTCACTATCCCTCTTGCTTAATGCTTTCAACTTTTTCAAATAAATTAAGTTTAGATCCATTTATTTTTTACATGAAAACTATAGTTTTTAAATTGATGAAGATTTTGTTTAATAAAATAAAACAAATAAATAATTGGATCAAAGTTTTAGTCAAGTAAAAGCAAATTCAGATAATCTAATATACTTCCTCATTACAAAAGTAATTATTATGAATGTGGATCCTTCCAAGTTTAAAGGAGGACCAAACACCTTTTCCTTATACTTGGATGCTTTTTAATTTTTTATGGAATGTAACATCACTTTGCTTTGACACTTTTTCTAGATTTTGGAATGCTAAGTGATTTGAACACGTTTTTGTTTTTCACATTTCTCTCTTATAGATCTTAGTAGTAGGAATTTTATAAACATTTAATAATTACTTCAAATAATATTAAGCAATTTATTTTTAATATAATAATAATTTCTTCTCCTTGTATGTTTTATCGTTACTTTTTTTGGTACATACTTATTTTAATTAAGATTAGGAGTTATTACTCTCCTTTTTCAACATTTATGGGCAGCTAATTATCAAAAAGCTTAAACGTGGGTTTCTGTAAAAATAATTCCTATAAAATTATAATTCATTACTTTTTTTTTTATCTTTAGTATTATATGATTCTAATTAACCGTTTATGTGTTGAATAAAATATCAAGTCATGTGATGTATAATAGTTCCATAATATAATATAATGTTATTTTGTAATATTAAAAAAAAAACTTAAAATTCATACAATAAGTATTATTTATTTATTTGTTTTAAGAGATGTTATTTTTAATTAAAAAAAATAAAATTGATTTTATGTATTCAAATTTGATGGTTACTAAATTTTTCAAAATTATTTTAGACATGTGGAATGATTTGGTTACTGATGTTCATGTTTAGGAAAAGAAGTTTGGTTTGAAGATCAAATGGTTAAGACTAATTATAGTAAGCATATTGTATATCTAAGTAGTGTAAATATTCTTCTGAAATTTGCTAGAATAAATAAGAGTGTTAATCTTAGCTAGGAAATTTATTTTTATGAATCTATTATTTTTATTGATTTTACATAATTTGTTTGAGCGTTGAGTCATGCTTGGTTATTCAAGCGATGTTGGTGTTGTAGTAAGGTTCTAGAAAGACTTTTAGTTTGAAAAAAAAAAATTATCATTCAAGTGTTATTTTTAATGTATGAGTAATATAGGTTGTCACTCAAGTAATTTATTTGTAGTTAAAAAAAATGACGTAGAGGTAAATATATCTCTTCTAGAAAAATATCACTTAAATATTAACATAATATTTAAACGCCAAAGTCATAGTTTGAATGAGAAATAAAGTTAGTAAGTTTTTCTTCTATTTTAATGATAAATGTTATCTAAGTAACAGTTAATCACTCAAGTAATAATGAATGCAACTATATTATTCTAACTATTCTAACAATCCCCAAATATTAAGAAGATTAATTAATTATTTATTCAATAAATTTAACCTACCTTATTTATACAATGAATTCAACCTAACTCATTAAGATTTGTAAAATAAATGAACTTAAAGATAGATTTAATATTAAGACAAATGTTCCAAAATATGTCTAACTATTTTTTGTATTCACTAAAGTGGGAACTTTTAGGTTAATATTACTTTAAAATAGATAAAGATAAATTTAGTTTGATATGAATTGTTAGGAGTAATTACTTGCTTATATATCTTTGCTGATTATAGTTTCTTGATTAATTCTATGTAATTCTTTTTGTTATGATTTTCAAAGTATTATTTTTCAAAACGATTGTCATTTACGCGAATATATATGACAAGTGATAAAATTTTTCTATAATATCATCATTATATAAGCTATTTTTCTGACTGAGTCTTATGTTTTTCAGTGTAGATCGAAAATATTCTTGATGGATATTACATCGTCATCATCCCCAGAAATAGAGAGAACGATGGATTCAATCCGTAATGATTTCACGCGGATTACCAAATTTGGCTTTAATCAATTGCATGAATGCTTCCACTCTTCTTTTATGCATAGACACTTCTTAAACATGACTCACGAAACAAGTTTTATTTTTTTATTTATTTAAGTTTAGCTTTGATATCTTATTATAATTATAAAATTATATTTTTAACTAATTAAATTAAACTAAAAAATATTTAATATAATTATCATAAAGTTTGATATTTTTAATTATAGCCGTCAAAAAAATAATTTTAAAAGATGATAATATTAATATTATAATTAAATTATTTATTATTCATTCTCTTAAACGTAGTAATTAGAAATTAAACTCAAAACCATAATCATATTTTCTCAAACAATTCAAGCATGTTTATTGAGAACATTATAAGAAAAAAAGCTATTTAGAGATTAATTTTTAGCTACCAAATGAAATGGTTGCTAATTATGACCAAAATAGCCACTAAATTAAATTTTAATTGCTAAATAACTACAAAAATAAAAGTAATGATTGAATGACCAATTAAGTCAAGATTATTAGTATCTAACATTAGCTACCAAGGTTTTAGTGACCTATACCATAAATTCTAAATTGGTATCTAATTAAGTTAGAGACTAATTTAGAATCTAATGGTATAGGTCACTAAAACCTTGGTAATTAATATTAGATACCAATTATCTTGACTTAGTTGATCACTAAATTTAATCATTACTTCTATTTTGTAGTTATTTAGCAGCCAAAATATATAATGATATTGTGAAAATGCAATTAATTTAAGTAGCTCTATTTAATATTCATGTAAATATACTTAAAATTAGTTATGGAATTATCAAGTAAGTAATTTATCTTCAAAATTAAGGCTTTAAGTGTTGAACTTTATATAAAATGTTTTTTTTATTAAAGCTTATTTTTTATGGGCTATTAGTGTTGAAAAATATATACCATGAGATATTAAAAATTATGCCATATAGTTATTATAAAATTCAATAATGTAAAAACTTATATTATTAATTAGTGTTTAAAAAGCATATATCTTTATGGCAAGTATTTCGTAGTTGCCCTTTCCATTTCAAAGGAGATCTCATATTTGTACAGGTTCTATAAAGAACATATCTAGCAGGGCTTCAAGAGTGTAAAAATGACTTGTATAATAGGATCGTGCTTGTCAAAAAAAGACAAGCCTCTAACGCACCTGGACACGCGGAGAAAGTTGGACCTTGCTTATAAATCTCTTAGTTCATGGAAGACGATTCCTCTTAGCAAGGGATTCTATGAGTTTTCATTTACCTCTTTGGAAGACATTAGGTATATGTTGGCAATTGGATCTTAAAATCTCTCTCCAATAATTTTGCGGGTCTTTACCTAAACTAAGGACTTCATTCCAACAACTATGAAGCTTACTAAGATGTAGTGTTGGGTCAGAATTCATGGTTTTCCTTTGAAGTATTGGCAACCCCATGCTATTTTCTCTATAGCAAGAGGGGTTTGTCCCCCTCTTGCGTTAGATTATTGTACTATAAAGAAAATCCCTGGTTGCTATGCTTGGGTTCTTGTTGATGTGGATTTCTTCACTTCTTTGCCGTAACAACTTTTGGTAGAGCATCCAGACTGATTGATGTGGAGTATGAACAACTTTCATCTTTTTTTTTTCTTTTTGTAGAATGATTAGTGATACCTTATATGCTTGTAGGCACTACCCTCAAAGTGATATTCCTGTTGAACAAGTGAAGTCTGAACAACGATATGCTCCTAAGTCCATCTTGGAAACAAGGGAGAAAAATGTGAAACTATATACCGAGGTAGTTAATGTCATTAATATTGTTGTTGGTCATGACTCTAAATCATCTCCTTTAGGAGGTGATGTTGTTACTCCTATTAATGACTATGAGCAAGAAGATAGTCTAAAAGAGATGTCAAGTCTGGTTCATGATTTCAAACAGACCTCTTTGCTTCCAAATGTTGAGAAGATACAACATGTTTCTCCTAAGAGTGACTTGACTCACCTATCTGGTTTAATTCTTTCAATTTCTTTCTTCTAAATTGTATATTCTGGATAAAAACTTATCCCATGATAAGCATAAAAAGTGAATATTTTGGATTCTAATCCCCCTTGGTTGCTCTCGTTATTGCTATTCCAGGTATAGATAATAATAGTTTTAAATCGGTTGTTGCTAAAGAAAAGTTCTTATAGGTGTTGGTACGCAAAGTTTAGTTTTTAAGAGGTGGGTGGATATTTTGGAGGAGGAGGCTTCTAAATCAGACTCTGTTAGTCATGATGATCTAGTCCAATCACCCGCAAACTTGGTAGATCACTTAAAAATGCTTTATAACTGCTGGAAAAACCACTGAAATAGTTCTTCATGGTTTTACTATGTTAAGCTAGATGCCATGATATGGCTATTGATTTGGAAGTCTATGGGTTTCATTTTAGCTCTTCTAGTTTACACTTAACTGGTGATGGTTCATTCCTTATGGGACTGCAGCCAGATACTGGGAGTGTCAGTTACTCAAACTCTATCTTCTAAGTTTGAGGAGGATTTATTGGTTTCTAAGTATTGGGCCAATCAGATGGAGTAACGGTTCCCTAATGATTCAAATGAGTTGGAAGGGTGTCTTCAGATTTCTAGGAAACCTGAGAGAATGAAGAAGGGTATTTCCAAGACTGCTAGAAAACCTATTAGAGTAGGTACTACAAAGAAGAAATGATGGAAGGGTTTGTGCATTTCAGTTTTTGTTTTCATTCTTTTTGTTGTTTTGTTTTTAAACATAAGAGAGAAAACTTTTTTTTTTTTACTCTTTTGTTGGTTTTCCTTAGTTTTGTTCATTTGCCTTTTCATATTACCCTTGTGGATTAGTTTGGAGGTTTGCTTTATTTCTTTTTATCCATGAGTTTGATCTAGTCCTCAATGATCTTGTTTTCGTTTTCTTTTTCCTTTTAATAAATCCAAGTGATGACTCCTTGTCTAGCATGAGCTTTAATTAAAATATTGTGTTAATGGAAGTTAATATTAAAAAGAGAAAAATATAAAATAATTAATTAAATCAAACATATTGTTTACATAAAAGTAAAACTATTATAATAAGATAAAAAATGAAAATAGAGTAACTTAGTATATATATATATATATATATATATATAATATCTAATTATATTTTATTATAATATTCCCCTTAAGTTGGAGAATAAATATTGATGATTTCCAACTTACCAATGAAAGCATTAAAGACAATAGCAAGAAGGGTCTTGTGAATAATCAAATGTTTAATGCTCAGTTCTGACATGAAACAGAGTCAATAGTTGTTTTTGAACAAGTTCACAAACGAAGTGACATTCAATATCTATGTTTGGACCTCTCATGGTGAGAGGGATTAGAAGTAAGATGCGTGACAAATTTGTCATCACCAACCATAGTTGTGTCAGTTGAAATTTCAAAATATTTGAATAATTGTTGTAGTCAAACTACTTCATTGCCCATTGAAGATACATTTTTGAAGACTTGGACATAATACATTGTTTGACAGTCTTCCAGGAAATGAAAAAATCACAAGGGAAAACACATAAGTTAGTGGTTATTTTTTTTATATCTAAATAGTTGACCTAGTCTACATCAACATACGTTGAAAGAAGAAATTTGTTGTTAGCTAGGAAAAAGAAACCTTGACCTGGAGTAAACTTCAAGTATTATAAGAGTGATGGACTATAGTTAAATATGTGGTTAATGGATTCTGCTTGTACTAACTAAACTTGTGAACTATAAAAGTAATGTTTAGTTTGGAAATAGTCAAATACATAAGTATTCCAATTAATATTCTATACATAGTGGGATTCTTTATAAAGTTACCATCATTAAGACTAAGTTTTAACTTGGGACTCATAGGTAATGTAGTTGGTTTACTACTAAAAACTTGGTATCATCAACGAAAAATAAATTATATCTTCTCTTACTCAAGGAGACATCCTTGTTGGACTTAGCAATGTTCAACCCTAAGAGGAATTTGAGAGAACCAACAATCTTTAGTGTGAACAAATAATTCAATATCAATCATACCTCATCAACACAAAAAGAAGCAAGACCTGCTAGAATGATGTCGTCCACATAGAACAACAAAATGACCAATGAAGAATCTAAAATATGAGTAAACAAAGACTAATAATTTTTAGATTGTGTAAAACCATGTTGCAATAAGGTGGAAGAGAACATGCAAAACCATTGTATATGAGGCTTGTCTCAATCTATATATGAATTTATTCAAAATACAGACTAATTCTTATGTTCTCATTTTTCCCATCATTTAAAAATGTATTGTTGATATTTAATTATTTTAAGCTCCAATTTTTTTCAACAATAATGATCAATAGGATCTGTACAAAAATAAGTTTAACCAATGATGAGAAAGTATATAAGATTTTAATAAGTTTTTGAGATTTCAGTCCCTCCTTGTTGTGTGTAGTCTTTGACTATAAATGAGCTTATAAGACTTTTAAATACTCTAGGTGATCTATAAACAAAACTGACATGTAATGTATGGTTTGTTCTTATTTATATACGAGGCCTAATCTCTAATGTATGTGAGATCTCTAATACACTTCCATCACATCGAGATATGTGCATCTTATGTGTGAAACTATATATTTGTAGGTGGTCTCATTACGACTCAATAATAAAGACAAGATAGGTCTAACAAATTTTGTTAGAATAAACATTGATACTATAATAAAAAGTATAACATAAATAATTAAATCAAATATATTATTTTCATATAAGTAAAAGTTATCTATAATCACAAACACACTAACAAGTTAAATATAAAAAACAAAATAACTGATTATTTATCATATTTATAATATCTGAAAACTAAATAATTTATTATATATAATTTAATTATGTTTTATTTTAATAATTAAAATATCTAAATTTTATCCAAGTGACTACTAAGTGAATGTACATAGCTAACTAATTACCATGTATGTGTGAAAAAATAGTTGAATTTTAACACATGTGAATCTTTCATAATATCATGACATGACCTAAACCGGCAAAGTGTTTGCTTCTAGATGGAATTGATGTTAGAATAAATGAAAAACGTACCCAATTAGACGTTTCTTAGACTTAATCATGGTTGTCATTTTGGTTTAGTTTCAAATCAAATTATTAGTTTAATTATGCTGATTATAATTAAACTTTGTCGTGAAAAATACGAAAGAAAAGTTGGCACTTGATTGATAATTTTTACTTTCGATTAATAAAGTATATTTTGCTCCTATTTATCTCTTATTTTTTCAGTAAAAATAATATATTTATTAGAAAAAAAAAGGAAGATTATTTTAATATTTTTAAATGACCTATATATTATTACTTAATCTATGTTGAAAACCTTAAGGTTGAAGTTAGGATGGAAGTATAAGATTGATTTAGTGCATATTAAATACATATGAACAAAGTTAAATCAGTTTATTGTTTTTATAATTTTCACGTGGTTAATATTAATTAAATTTTTATAGATACTAAAAGAACTATATTTTTTTTTTTACCAATTGTTTGATGACTTAGAAATATTTGTAAGAAATAGTGGTACCACAATTCACAATTTTCTCGTGGAATGAGAAGAAAAGAGAGGAACATGTGAAATTCAGATTGTGGCGTGTGAAATTGAAAGAGATGTTGATGTTTGAGCCAGAAATTAATATTTTGATAAGAAGTTGAAACTTGTATGGAAAAATTTACTTGTTAAATTAAATTTTAATTTCTTTCTCCCTCTTACTTTTGTTATACAAAATTTTAAATTTATTTATAAATTTTACATATCAAGATAAATTTAATATTATTAATAAATTATTATATACGAATTTATATTCATATATAACATATAAGTTGTGATCAATTACAAATTTATATTTATAAATAAAGTCTAACTGTCAGTAATTGAATTGAAAATCGTGATTACCTATCTTTAGGTAATATTAATACTATTATTATTTTATATTAATATTATTCTTAATACTATTATTTATATTATTATTAATATTAATATTATTATCATTATTATATTTAATATTATAATTATTAATATTATTGTTATTAATATTATTATTATTATAACTATAATAATAATAATAATAATAATAATAATAAATTTTATATATACATATAAGATCTGGTTTTATTCCCTTTTACATATCAATTTGGTATGACTCTTAATTCAAATTGATTTTTAGATAAAGTTTACTTTTTAATTAAATGTAACACAAATATAAGAAAAATATCAAACATATTGATAGAGTGTTGAATAAGAAATAAAAGTCATTAGATTTCTATACTGAATTTCAAAATTATCTACAACTCTAACGATTGAAACAGTAAGCTAATACTATTATTTTTCTTGCTATAATGTTTTTTATAATCTCTAATTTAATATTTTTTAAACAAAATTTAAGTCTAATTTTTATATAACTATTGATTCAGATAAATTTAGATATAGATATAAACAATTTAAAAAAAATATTTTTATTCTATATCAACATGGGATCTATTTTTAATAACATTTATCTACCATTATCCAAACTACTTGTTTTATTTTGATAATGATGTCACTAATGACTTAATATTTATTTCAATAAATCTTGACAACTTTAACAATTATTTTCTCATTACTTTACACTGATCAATCAAAATATCAATTTTGGAAAGCCTGAAATTTAAAAAACAAAAAGAAGTCTCACAATAAAGAAAGAGATGTTGTAAGAGAAAAAGACCTACAATAGAAGGAAACAAAGATAAAGGAGAAAATATTACAACAACGAAAATAAAAAGAGAGGGAATCGAACACCACCACGAAGTCCATCATTGACAAGAAAGAGAGTATATAAACAATTGTGTGAAGGAAGAGAAGAGTTAAACAATGATATGATTGAGGAGAGGCTAGAGAAGTATGAGATGTATGAAATAAGAGTTGTCAGGTCAAATTGCTAAAAATATCACATATATTATATCAATTATTATGTAATCAATGCAGTATATACTTTCTATATGGGATTCTTAAACTACTGATGTATGAAATAAATGTTACATCAGTTGCATACATAACCGATGTAGCATGCATGTCATTTTCTACATTGAACTATTTTCTTTGCAACCATCAATCTCTTCCACCATCTCTAACATCACCCCTCCCTTTACCTCATAAATGGTACATCATCATTAGTTGATAAAAAGTAAAGTATTGGATAATACTATACCAAAGGTATTCTATTTACACTAAGAATCTTTTTAAAACAATATTGATATCATATCACCCCATTTCGTTCTTGGTGTTGTTTGTATCCAATCCAAACCAAAACCATCAATATACTAAGACTGAGTATTTGACCACCAATTAAATCACAACTTTTATTATTACTCGAATTATTCTCTTCCACCTTATATTTATATCTCAATACTTTATACCATAAAGGTTAAGTGTCTACCCTAAATCTCCACCACAATTTCCTTACACACTTTTTGTACTTATTTTTCAACCACATTAGGAGCCTGGAAAGAAAGAAAGAATATAGATAGGGAATGCAATCAAATGAATTAAAGAAATAATATGTCCTTAAAAAGATATATATTTATCGTTCCATGAATCTAATTATGACATCACCTAATCACCACATCTTTTATGTACTTATAATATGAGGAATTGTCCCAATAAGTAGAGTCCAATATTTAAAAGTTATTTTAGCAAGCTCACAATTTAAAATATGTTATGTTTCCTCTAGCAATCTTTTGGATACATGAATTTCCAACAATTGGCTCTTATGAAAATTCATCTTCATCTTATATGTTAATCCAGATAAATGAAGTATATAATACCATACAAGATTTTTACCTTTCTTCCTAGTAATCAAATTATCATTCACAAATTGTAAATGTGACAGGTGAACTAATTATCTCTCGAATTCAAAGTCATCAAACACATTTGTGCTTTGAGTCTCATTAAGCATTATACTAAAACTTTCTATTACTATGAGTGTCGCAACCGAAATCACGATGGGGATGGCGATCCGAAAGGAGAATAAAAATAGTTTTGAAAATTTTAGAAAAGGATTCGCCGCCATAATTTATTAGGAAAACTATGAAAAAACCGAAAATTAAGGCTATGGTATGCGAAACCGGATTTTGAGTCTGGGAGTCAGTTACGTGTGGGGAGTGTTAGCACCCCCACAATGCTCGTCCTAAGAAGGTACCTTTAATTAAATAAGGAAACTGAGTGCGATTTTGAAAATGTTTATCTTTCCAAAAATGAGACAAAAAAATAAGGTAAAACAAACAAAAATATTTTTTAATTTTTTTAGGGCCCGACAAGATTTGACCTTGCTCCTACGTATTTCCATTAGAGATGAAAAATCAGGGTTACATAGTTCTTTTTTAAGATTTGTTTGTTGGGATGTTTGATATTTTTTAATTTTGAAATTTTTTATACCTTTATATTTTTGAAAATTCTTTTCGAAAATGGATATTTTTATATTTTTTGAAAATATTATATTTATTTTGAAATCTTATACAAAAATTTTGATATTTGGAAATTAGAAATTTGGTCTCAAAAAATGGTAAGAGCACATCAGGTGCAAACGACCATGTTCTGTGCTCCTACAACTCGCATTGGATATCGCCTGACGCGTATGGTCTTTTGATTATCCAAACAAAATAACAAAAGTTTTTTTTTTGAAATAATTTTCGCGTAACGCATGTAGTTATTTGAATGTTTAATCAAATTCATTTTTGAACAAGAAGGACAATATTTAATTATTTCTATATCTTAATACAAGTTTCTTTTCTTTTTTTCTTTCTTAAAAATAAAAGGTGATGAAACAATAAGATTCAATAAAATGGGCTTGAAAAGTATATAAGTACAAGAACATTGCAAATAACAAATAATGGGTTCATGGCCTTTCAATAATAGTAAAAATGATGTCAGACAGCCAATGTGAGGGTGCAAGCGGCAGACCCATAAAGCATGGGCTACAACTAAAAAAAAAGGCCAAATAGCCACTATAAGGGTGCAAGTAGCAGGCCCATAAAGCATGGGCTGCAGCAAAAAAAAAAGAAAAAAAAGACACCAGATAACCAATATGAGGGTGCGTATAGCAGACCCATAAAGGGTTATAGCCCATGAGGTTGAAAGGTGTGAGCAAGTACCCTAACACTTAACCCATTCATGACTCTTAACCTGCTTTGACCCCTCCCCATTCTGAACCAAGCCCTCTATTGATATCAAATTGGGGTTAGAGCAAAAGGGAGTGGCGGCTAGGCTATGGTTCATCGATGGTAGCCCATGACGGTTGGGGTGGAGGTGGTTTGGCGAGGTAGGGAGGAGAGTCTTACTGAGGTTGGCACGGGAGACACGACGTGACGACGTCTGGGTCGTGGATGACACGGTGGTGGAGTGGCGTGAGATGGAGGTTGAAGATGGTTTAGTGAAATGGAAAAAAGGAATGGCGAGGGGGTGGCTTGAGTGATGTGGGGCGTCATTGGTGGTGGGGTATGGTGGCTGCGGGATGGCGTTCGGCGAGGATAGAGCTGATTAGGTTTTTTTTTTAACAATTTTTTTTTTATTTTCTTTATAGGCATGGCGATGGGGTAGGATGGCGAGGAGGTGCTGTTTTGGCAAGGTTTTTGGCGTTGTGGAGGTGCAGTTTGGAGGCAGTTTAGTGGCTTGAATTGTTGACGGTAAACTGTTAGAAGAAGGTGGCATGGGAAGAATTTGGGAGCATCAGGAGATGGTGGTCTTGGTGGGATTTGGTGAAATGAGAAGGAAGAGACTCGCGCAGGTGGTTTTCCACAATGGTAAAAGGCTGTTGTGATTGGAGCTGGTTTGGCATGTTGGATTAAAGGTTATTGATAAAGCAGAGAAGACAACAGAGACCTTGAAAGCTATTTTGAGGGATCTAACAATGATGGGTTGGTGAGCACTGGCGAGTGCGACATTGGAGATTTGAGAAGGGTTTTGGGTGTCTTGTATGTGTGAGTGGCATAAAGGCTTGGGGTGATGGCTCAGTTATGAAAACCTTGTGATTTTTCAGTTTTAAGCATTAGCCTTGTTATTTCAATTAGTCACTATTTTACTTGGTGAGTGCATGGTGTCTGGTAGTGTTACGCCACATGCATGAATGCGTAATGTATATTTAACAGTATGTACAATGAATGGAAAAAAAAAAAGAAACAAAGAAACGCAGAGTGAATATAATGCAAACGAAACAGAGTGAAAAAGAAGAAAAAAAAAAGCAAGGGAAGGAAACTCAAATAGAAAGAAGAAAACAGGTAAGGAAGTAACAAAAACCTCCTTCTTTTTTGCCCTTCACTATTTCTTTCTCCTGCTCCTCCCTTTGAATTGGTGAGTTATGATGAGGAATAGCCAACCGAGTTATATTTTCATTTTTTGAGAAGAAGGTTTGCTCCTCGTGAAAGCAAGGATGAGAAGCAAGAAAAATTTTAGAGAGCTGCAAGAACGAGAACACGGTGGAGTGAAGTCCAGATCCCCCTTACTTGTGACCCCCATCCCCTTATATGAATCGTCAGCCAAAAAAAAAGACGTTACAGAGTTGACTTGGTCTAATGTTTGCAATCACAAAGGGACAAAACAAATTTTGCTAAGAACAAGTAACGTTTGGCAGCAGCAGAAAGCTTGGCAGGAGGAATTTAGTTAGAAAGGGGCAATCTTGGTTGCAGAAGGAAGCATTAGTGATGGCAAAATTACAGGGAAGCATTGCAGGGGAGAAGTAGGCAGAAGTACTAAACATATAAGAGATTTGGAGTTTTCTGAAATAAGGATGGTGCAGCCTGCAAAAAAAAAAAAAAAATCCCACTGATTTTAGGCAAAGGAAAGAGACCCCTCTGAATTCAAAATTTTTCTTTGTTATTGTATAATATTTAATTTTTTCAGAAAAGAAAATGTAAAGTAAAATAAAATTGCATATGAAAAGGAAATATGCTTTCTTTTTTTGGATTGATTTTGATAAAGAAGGTAAAATCTAAGAATAAGATAAACGCAATCCTATAAAAATGAAGATTATATTTTTTTGCCTTTTATTATTTTTACTTTTCCTGAAATGAGAAAGAGATAAAAAATTAAACCATATTTTTATTCAATAACGAAATCTCTCCTATTACTTTCCTTCTACTCCCATCGAAATCTCTTACGATTATGGCACTTGGACGCATGTACGCTCCTTCACATGGTAGCTTGTCCAACGTGGTTTTTGGCATTACATTTAGGGACAAGCCATTATCAATGAGCACCCGTGCTATGGCATAATTCATGCATTTCACAGATATATGTAGAGCTTTGTTGTGACCTTTTCCCTTAGGGTATCTCATCTTTAGTGAAAGTAAGGTAATTGTTAGCACTGATATGGATAACGATCCCTTCAAACTTGTCTAGAGATATATCTTGCTCTACATGAGCTCCGCTCAATATCTTCAGCAGTAGCTTCTGATGGGAGGTCAAATGCATCAGTAACTCCAGCAACGAGATTCTAGCTGGCATACGATTCAGTTGGTCGACCACCTTATATTCGCTCTGTTGGATAAACTTTAAGAACTCACATGCTTCCGCAACCGATATTTCTTTCTTAACCCTTCCTTCATGTTCCTCATCGATCTGTGGAGCCTTTTCCTTCAAAAACGTCTTTGCTTTCTCCATGGTCACTGCATTTGTGTAACCTTCCTCATTTCTTAGCTCAGGCGGCGTAAAGAGACGATTGCTCCTAGTCATTCACCCTATACCTGCAATCTTATCAACAAGTTCCTCGGTGTCGCAAGTCTCCCTTATCTGTCTTTGTTCTTGTTCACTCCTTAGCATATTAGTTCTATACCTCCAGGGCGCTGCTTTCTCAATCTTGTAAGGGAAAGGGGATGGAGCCTATATAACAATTGGTTGTCGTCCTGACGGCATGAGCGAGGTTTTAGAGAAATGTACCACTGACAGTTTAGGCTCAGCCAAGAACGGTTCCTCGCCTGTTAGTGTACATACTTATACTTCTCTCTTTTTATGACAAACTTGTAAAATATGCCGGTCAATCAGGCTTTGCAATAATTCTTTAAATCCAGAACATTCATTAATACAATGTTGAGCACCTAGGTGAAAACTGCATGTTCCCTCTTGTTGGTAGTCAACTTTTAGCAAGCCAACTTGACAAAGCGCCGTAAATACATCTTCCATAGAACCTTTAATCTTGTTAACTTTTTTCACCAAGCCAAATCCCTCCACTTTCGTGACGGCATTCGTTGAAGCACTTGCGTGTCCCGACAATGGATTGTTCTCGATGTTAGGTTTATCTTCTTGGAAGGTCAACAATCCAGAATCAATCAACAATTGCACCTTAAACTTGAATGCCTTACAGTCTTCAGTTGAGTGGCCAACTACTTTGCCATGATAATCACACATGGCATTTGCATTGTAATTCTTAGGATAAGGCGGTTGCAAGGGTCTCATGGGGCATACTGTGACTAGCACCTTGCGGAGGAGAGTTGACAAGAGATCTTTGTAGGATATCAGACTTGGAGTGAATTGAGCAAAACTCCTATCCTGGACTTCTTTCAGAGCATAATTCTGGCTTGGCCCCTGGTTGGGGATAAAACCCATTTCATTCTTCCAACCTTGCTTAGGCTGATAAGCATTACCAGGCACAGGTTGAGCTCGGTATGGAGGTCGTGGTCGAGGGAAGCTTGGTTGACTTGCCGACACGCTTGTCGCTATGTACGGTGGATGAGCTTGAGGTTGCAGATAATTTGGTCTATAGTGAGGTGAAGGGTGACTTTCCCAATAAGGAGCGGCAAAAGCTGCCTGAACCTCTCCTTCTTTTCCCTTGCCAGGATTGAACCCGGGTTTCCTGGAATTTGCGACCGCGAGCGGGCCTTGTACAATTTTTCCACTTTTCAACCCAAATTCAATTATGTCTCCAATGATGATGTCAGCAAAGCTAGAAGAAACACTGTCCAACATATGTTCATAGAAAGGAGATTGCAAAGTGTTTATGAACATGGTCATCATTTATCTGTCATGTAACGGTGGTTCTATCTGAGCAGCTAAATCTCTCCACCTTTGAGCATATTCTTTGAAGGTCTCAAAACCCTTGTTTGACATATTCTGCAGTTGTAACCTATCGCGAGCCAAGTCAACATTGTACTTGTATTGATTTAGGAATGTGTCCACCAAGTCTCTCCATGAGCGAATGCGTGCTGGCTCAAGATGCATGTACCAATTCAAAGTTGTGCCAGTTAAACTATCCTAAAAGAAATGGACTAGTAGTTTTTCATTGTGCGCATAGGCAACCATCTTCCTACAGTACATTGTCAGGTGATTTTTAGGCAAGAAGTGCCCTTATACTTCTCGAACTCTGGCACTTTGAACTTAGGAGGAATTATCACATCCTGTACCAAGCACAAATCCGTTACATCCCCAAATCTATGGTGGCCTCCGCCTTCTACGACTCTGAGCCTCTTCAAGAGTTTGCAATTTGCTTTTTGCTTCCTTCGTCTCGAAGGCTACCCCTTGAGCCATATCCTAAGTTGCAGCTTTTATTTGTGACCCTTCACCCGTTAACACTTGTAGAAATCTTGGCTGAGCGGTCATTTGAGGCCCAGTGAAAGCAGTCATCTTTGCGATATTTACACTTGTTGCATGGGGATCTGAAGCATTAATAGGTACAATGATTGTCACGTGTTCCTGCCCGAGGTATTCTCCCACAGGAGGAGTATAGCCCGGAGGCAAACCATATAGAGGGAATTCGGCGTGAGCGACCTTGTTTCCTTGAACAACATGATATTAGGCTTGTTGCCCTCCAGGGTCTGAGTTCAGAGGGTATGAGGATGTCGCTTCGTCATTTCTAACTGTCGGAGTTTCCTTAACACTCTTCAAAGCATTTATTGCTTCAAGTATCTGACTTATCTGGTCCGTGATCTGGCTGACATCAGCCTAGAGTGTCTTCTGTTTTTCACTTAACTCTTCCACTTTTTTCGGTTTGCGCGCGTTTTGTAAAGATGTCGCGGAATGTTTGTCGTTATTACGCTTCTGTATTTTTTATTTTATTTAAAGAATGAATCAAAAAAAGGCAAAAAAAAAAGAAAAAGGAAAAGCGAATGTAAATTAAACAAACAAAAATTATAAAATTGCATGATGTCATAAAAGGTACATGGAAATCAACATAAGTCAGATATTGATAGAGAAATCTAAATCGTTTGACCGACAGAGTCATTGCAATCTTCTCAACAAAATAACTATCCATCTCTAGCACGAGCAATCATACTTTTCATCTCTACCACCAATCCTTTACAATGCTCTATAAAAATCTTAACTTCACTTAGTGGGTTGAAAAAGAACAGCGATGACTCAACCTCAGATAGCATTCTTGGGACCCCATCAATCGCCCCATTGGCCAGAGCAGCCAATTGAGAGAAACAGTTCCTCCAATGCGCTGCAACTCTCTCCTGTTCGGCCATATGACCTTCTATTTGGGCTAACATGGTCCGATACTGCCCCTCCGCTTCAATTCGTTGTCGATGCTCTTCCCCTACCCGTTCCTCACATTCTATCATCATTTCTTTCATCTGTTGTTTCATGTTGTTAATTTCAACTTCGAGATCACGCAACCTTCTCAATGCCTCTTGTTTTTCTCTCTTGATGCCTTCATACAAACTCTTTCATTAGCGCTCTGCAGATGAGGCTAGTCCCGCTCTTGAGCCCTCATGGTCAGCTCAGTGTTGGCGGCCGCCAAGTCTTGCTTAATTCTGAAAGTGTAATCCCTCTCCGCTTTTTGATTTCTCATAAGCTCTTCATAAGCTTTTGTTTTTTCTTCATAATCCTTCTTCAGATCCACAAAGTTATGGCAGAGGTTTTCAAAATCGTTAACCACTTTGGCATTTGTCCCTTTCAACCTTTCAATTTCTTCTTTTAATCGCTTGACCTCTTCTGACTCGGTATCTCACCTTTGTTCTTCATTTATCAAGCCAGGGGAATCTAACTTGAAAGGCAGTTTAACTTTTTCGACCCTATCTACGATTCATTGGCGGTAAAGGATTTCTCTATTGATTGTCCATGATCTGGAGTCCCTATCCACGCAAACCACACTCTTCCAAGCGCTTTTGACCTGCTGCAGAACCTTAGTAGCATCACCATCCTCGTAATAGAACAATAGAGTGGTCAGAGAAGCAGATGTTGGGGCTCCTCTTATCAGATATCCAAATTAACACTGGGCTAGTACTGGGTTGTAGTTGATGTAACATCTAGTCCCCACAAGTGGCACATTCAAATATTTCCCACAATAGTAAATAAGGCGTGACCTCAGCTGCCACGAGGGTTGCCATGGAATCTTTGTCTCATTCAGACCAACAAAGAATTCTCTCCATTCTTTTGCTCCTTTTACTTCAGGCCCTCGCCTTGCTACCAACTCAACTGGGCATTTAACGCCAATCGTTCTCTCCCCAATGCGGGCAGCCAACCAGACATAAAGAGTAGGTATGCAGCATAACATCTTTTTGTTTCTCCATTCATGGCACAAATCAAGTGTCATATAGGTGTCAGCCAAGATTGCTGGGATAGGATTCTCAGCTCGGGTTTTCACGGCAACAAGCACATCAATCGCGTCATACCCCACAAAATCCTCATGATTAGGAAATATCAAGACACCATAAACAACTAAGGCATAGACATCCACACACGTTTCCCATTCTCCTTTGTCAGCCAGTTGGTAAAGATACGTCTCCAAATATCTCTGGGGGAACCCTTTGGTGCCTTTTCTAGTGACAAACTTGTCTTCCAACTCTCTTGGGTGTATCTCATAATCCCAGCTAATGTGGAGATAGAAGCATGTTCCTCAAGATGTTTGTATGGGACTTCTCCTTCTAGTGGCACGTCTAGAATCTGCTCAAATTATTCTAATGTTGACACCAATTAGAAATCTTGAAAGTGAAACACCTCAGTGGCGGGTCATAGTATTGTGCTAAAGCAGTGACAGCAGGTATCTGAACCTCCACCTCTAACAATCCCAGTAGATTCCCATATCTCTTCCTAAAAGCCCTTCTCTGGATCGGTCTAAGTTTTTGTCCTAAGTCCCTGAGACCGGTCAGGTTGTTCTTTATTACTCGAATGTGTATCTTCTTCCGCAGACCTCCCAATTTAGAATTTTCCTCAATTTCAGACCTCATGTTAACCTCCATGACGATATGCACACAATTTTATAATTCCACTGCTTAAAAGAGAAGAATTAAATGAGATGATATGAATTGCATGAAATGCATTTGTGGAGAAAAACGTGAGTTATAAGTAACAAATATGCAATGCGTATGTTACAACAACAAAGAAGGTCGGTGGAAGGTTGAAACGCACAAACATCTCCCTTAGTGCCCTAAACAAGGTTCATCCAGACGGCGCTTAAGGGCTAAGCTTGTAAATGCATGCTCTCATAAGGAAGCTCTTAATACCTAGGGGGCAAGGCCACTAGAGTTATGGCTCACTTCACCACATTACTCACAACAGCTGGTAAACAACTCGCTTATGAGCATGTGAATAAAGCAAACAAACTCTAGCTGAGGTTCTCGCAAAAACTAAGAAAGGAAATACATCCTGTCAGTATTGCTACACAACCTCTTTCTATTTCTAAGCTCACTCAAACCCAGGTTAGGACCCCACTCATGATATGCAATTATGAAGTGTGTGTGTGTGTGAAGGGAGAATTATGCATACAACGCCCCACCTGCAAAACAGCCAGAAAAGTCCCACGCAGGTATATGACAGATATAGCAGATAAGGCACGTCATCTAACCTAAGGTTCAATGTTTCAACAATAACAATCATATATATATATACAAAAAAGAGGAGAAAATAGACATTAAAAAAACACACACTAATTTTTACTTATTAATTAAAATGGCCTGACTCTCAAAAATTGTCCCCAGTGGAGTCGCCATCTGTGGCACCGGGATCAAGACGGGGACGTCGATTCGAAAAGAGAATAAAAATCTTTTTGAAAATTTTAGAAAATGAGTTGCCACCGTAATTTATTAGGAAAACTATGGAAAAATTAAAAATTAAGGCTATGGTCTGCGAAACCGGATTTTGAGCCCGAGAGTCGGTTACATGTGAGAAAGGTGTTAGCACTCCCACAACGCCCGTCCTAAGACGGTACCTTTACTTAAATAAGTAAACTGAATGCGATTTTGAAAATGTTTATCTTTCCAAAAATGAGACAAAAAAATAAGTTAAAAATAAACAAAAATATTTTTTAAGTTTTTTAGGGCCCAACAAGGTTTTACCTTGCTCCTACGTATTTCCATCACGGATGGAAAATCAGGGTTCCGTAGTTCTTTTTTAAGATTTGTTTGTAGAGATGTTTGATATTTTTTAAATTTTAAAATTTTTTATACCTTTTATACTTTTGAAAATTCTTTTCAAAAATTGATATTTTTATATTTTTTGAAAATATTATATTTATTTTGAAATCTTATACAAAAATTTTGATATTTGGAAATTAGAAATTTAGTCTCAAAAAATGGTAAGAGCACATAAGGTGCGAATGACCATGTTCTGTGCTTTTACAACTCGTATTGGATATCGCCTGACACGTATGGTCTTTTGATTATCCAAACGAAATAACAAAAGTTTTTTTTGAAATAATTTTCGCATAACACATGTAGTTATTTGAATGTTTAATCAAATTCGTTTTTGAACAAGAACAACAATATTTAATTATGTCTATATCTTAAGACAAGTTTCTTTTCTTTTTTTTCCTTCTTAAAAATAAAGGGTGATGAAACAATAAGATTCAAGAAAATAGGCTTTAAAAGTATGTAGGTACAAAAACATTGCAAATAACAAATAATGGGTTCATGGCCTTTCAATAATAATAAAAATGATATCAGACAACCAATGTGAGGGTGCAAGCGGCAGGCTCGTAAAGCATGGGCTGTAGCTAAAAAAGAAAAAAGACGCTAGATAGGCAATATGAGGGTGATGATGGGGTGGCGTGAGGTGGAGGTCGAAAATGGTTTGGTGAAATGGAAAAAAGGGATGGCGATGGGGTGGCTTGAGTGATGTGGGGCATCGTTGGTGGTGGCGTAGGGTGGTTGCGGGATGGCGTTCGGCGAGGAGAGAACTGATTAAGTTTCACTTTAACAAAAACAAATTTGTTTTCTTTGGAGGCATGGCGATGGGGTGGGATGGCCAGGAGGTGCTGTTTTAGTAAGGTTTTCGCGTTGTGGAGGTGCAGTTTGGAGGCAGTTTAGTGGCTTGAATTGTTGACGGTAAACTGTTGGAAGAAGGTGGCATGGGAAGAATTTGGGAGCGTCAAGAGATGGTGGTCTTGGTGGGGTTTGGCGAAATGAGAAGGAAGAGACTCGCGGAGGTGGTTTTCCACAATGGTAAAAGGGTGTTGTGATTGGAGTTGGTTTAGCATGGTGGATTAAAGGTTATTGATAAAGCAGAGAAGACAACAGAGGCCTTGAAGGTCATTTTGAGGATCTAACAATGATGTGTTGGTGAGCACCAGCGAGTGTGGCATTGAAGATTTGAGAAAGGTTTTGGGTGTCTTGTATGTGTGAGTGGCATAAAGGCTTGGGGTGATGGCTCAGTTATGAAAACCTTGTGATTTTTCAATTTTAAGCATTAGTCTTGTTGTTTCAATTAGTCACTATTTTACTTGGTGAGTGCATGGTGCCTGGTAGTGCTACGCCGCATGCATGAATGCGTAATGTATATTTAACAGTATGTACAATGAATGGAAAAAAAAAAGAAACAAAGAAACGCAGAGTGAAGATAAAGTAAACGAAACAGAGTGAAAAAGAAGAAAAAAAAAGCAAGGGAAGGAAACTCAAACAGAAAGAAGAAAACAGGTAAGGAAGTAACAAAAACCTCCTCCTTTTTTTTCCCTTCACTATTTCTTTCTCTTGCTCCTCCCTTTGAACTGGTGAGAGTTATGATGAGGAATAGCCAACCAAGTTGTATTTTCTTTTTTGAGAAGAAGGTTTGCTCCTCGTGAGAGCAAGGATGAGAAGCAAGAAAAATTTTAGAGAGTTGCAAGAACGAGAACACGGTGGAGTGAAGTCGAGATCCCCCCTCGCTTGTGACCCCCATCGCCCTATATGAATCCTCAGCCAAAGAAAAAACTGTTGCAAAGTTTACTTGGTCTAATGTTTGCAATCACAATGGGACAAAACAAATTTTGCTAAGAACAAGTAACGTTTGGCAGCAGCAGAAAGCTTGGCAGGAGGAATTTAGTTAGAAATGGGCAATCTTGGTTGCAGAAGGAAACATTAGTGATAGCAACATTACAGGAAAGCATTGCAGGGGGGAGAAGCAGGCGGAAGTACTGAACATCTAAGAGATTTGGAGTTTTTTGAAATAAGGATGGTGCAGCCTGTAGAAAAAAAAAGTGCACTGATTCTAGGCAAAAGAAAGAGACCCCTCCGAATTAAAAATTTTTCTTTTTTATTGTATAATATTTAATTTTTTCAGAAAAGAAAATGTAAAGTAAAATAAAATTGTATATGAAAAGGAAATATGCTTTCTTTTTTTTTTTGGATTGATTTTGATAAAGAAGTTAAAATCTAAGAATAAGATAAAAGCAATCCTACAAAAATGAAGATTATATTTTTTTTTTTTTTTTTGCCTTTTATGATTTTTACTTTTCTTGAAATGAGAAAGAGATAAAAAATTAAATCATATTTTTATTCAATAACTAAAATAAGAGAAAAACAAAATAAACATATTTTTTTGAAAATGAAAGAAAATAAGAACGAAATCCAAAAGTTTAACTAAAGAGATTTTTATTATTATAAATATTGGAGAAATTATTAAATAAATCTGGACAAAATTAGGTATTGACAATAAGGAATAAAAAAAATAGATAGTGAATATCCCTACCTTAAACCTTTATCCACACTAAACTTATTTATTCGATTTGAACTAATTATCTCTCAAATTCAAAGTCGTCAAACACATTTGTGCTTTGTGTCTCATTAAGCATTATACTCAAACTTTCTATTACTATGAGGAATAAAAAAAATAAACAGTGAATATCCCTACCTTAAACCTTTATCCACACTAAACTTATCTATTCAATTTTTGTTCACCAAAATTCAAATCTTAATTGTAGGAATGCACTACAAAATCCAATTCCTTTATCTCTCATTACAACCATGATTTCCATAGTGTAAATCATGTAATCTAATTCACTAAATCATATGCATTTTATCACCTCTTTGTTTTTCATCTATGCTTCACACAACAACTCATTTACATTACGAACCTCATTCAAGACATGTTTTTCCTTTATAAAAGCAAAGTGATTCATTGAAACAATATAACTAATTACATTCTATACTCGTTCTGATATTTTAGACCACACTTTATAGATGCAACAAATAAAGATATTGTTCTATTATCATCTATTATCACACACTACAAGAAATGAGCTATTTAGAGACCAATATTTAGCTACCAAATAAAATAGTTGTTAATTGTGATCAAAATAGTTACCAAATTAAATTTTGGTTGCTAAATAACTACAAAATATAAGTAATGATTGAATTTAGTGACCAATTAAGTCAAATAATTGGTATCTAACATTAGCTACCAGGGTTTTAGTGACCTATGTCATTAGATTCTAAATTGGTATCTAATTAAGTTAGAGACTAATTTAGAATCTAATGACATAGGTCACTAAAACCCTGGTAGCTAATATTAGATACCAATTATTTGACTTAATTGGTCACTATATTCAATCATTACTTCTATTTTGTAGTTATTTAGCAACCAAAATCTAATTTAGTAACTATTTTGGTTACAATTAGTAACCATTTCATTTGGTAGCTCAAAATTGGTCTCTAAATAACATTTTTCTTATAGTGACAAGATCTCATTTTTAGGTAACAAATCAAGAACCAATGCATAATTGTTAAGACAAAAGTCCAACATTTTAAGATTTTGATTAAGTACTAAAAATAAGTAAGCGTAAAACATGATTTAGGGTTTTACGCTAAACCCTAAACTCTAAACATGATCATATTTTATTTATAAGGCGATAACTAGGTGTAAATAATAATACATATAAGATATAAGTGTTTCGTCAGACAAACGATATCACACTCTATAGTCTTGTTTCTTTTATGTTTAACTATGAACAAATATGGTCCGATGATAATTTCTTAAACAATATTAAAATTCTTTTTAAACAAATTGAAAACAATAGATATTGAGAACAATTAATAATTAATAAAAATATGTTGATAAAGATATGGGATAATTGAGAAAGAAATATTTAAGTTAATTAATAAATAAAATTAAATTTAAGTATATTTTAAAGGAATTGGAAAACAAATGTTCATTTACGATATCTGGCTCAATAAATCATAATAATTTCTAAAAACACTTGAATATAAGAAGAATTTCTAAAATACTCTCATTCAATAATAAATGCTAAAAGAAAACTCTAATTCAATATAAGAATTAAGGTTTATAATAAAGGAGTGGAAGTGTATTTGAATTATTTAACCATTAACTTTATATATATATATATATACATATATATATATATATATATATATAAATAAA
>Ga0209489_101883_pt1 | contig 43098 bp, 39 predicted proteins | sample SiratrowhiteBW_FD_187527 | JGI IMG/M metagenome (GOLD analysis project Ga0209489, IMG submission 187527) | Root nodule microbial communities of legume samples collected from California, USA - Siratro white BW (SPAdes) (version 2) | ecosystem: Host-associated > Plants > Roots > Nodule | place... | reverse complement strand
AAGCCCAAGCTTTAAACTTGGCACCTTACTCAAAGCCCAAGCTTTAAACTTGGCACCTTACTCAAAGCCCAAGCTTTAAACTTGGCACCTTACTCAAAGCCCAAGCTTTAAACTTGGCACCTTACTCAAAGTCCAAGCTTTAAACTTGGTACTATTTTCCAAAGGCCAAACTTGATACTATTTTCCAAAGCCCAAGCTTTAAACTTGGCACCTTACCCAAAGCCCAGGCTTTAAACCTGGCATTGACAACATTCTTTTCCCTTACTTTCAAACCCAAGCCTTTTCAAGCTTTCAAAAATTTCAAAATATCAAACCAACCGACAATTCCATCAATCAAAGAACTAAGTAACCCTGATTCTCTATCCTCGATAGAGATACGTAAGAGCGAGGTCAAATCCTTGTCGAGCTCCCCCCTTAAAAAATAATATATTCTCTTTGTTATCATTGGCATTGCATTCTTTTTGGGAAAAATAAATATTTTGAAAAAACCACACTCTTTATTTTACTTATTTAATTAAAGGTACCGTCTTAGGGCGGGCGTTGTGGGGGTGCTAATACCTTCCCCACACGTAATCGACTCCCGGATTCTAAATCCGGTTTCGTGAACTTGCCTTATCAGAGTTTTTTTGGTTTTTCCATAGTTTTTTCCTTTAATAAATTATGGTGGCGACTCCTCTGTTTTGAAAATTAAAAATTATATACTTTTGTTCGCCGTCCCCGTCGTGGCGCCGGTTGCGACAGAAAACAACATAATCAAATATAAGTATAAAAACATGACATAACCGATTATCTAATCAACCTAATCGATTATCAGTATAAAATGGTGATATAATCGATTATGTATGGTTCTTAGTCGATTAAAGATACAAAATATAAGTATAATCGGTTATGAATGCATGTATAACCGATTAAGGCACCAAACCTGAGTCTTTCCTAAACTAGGACAGCGCTTCCTGCACCAGTGTCGCGCTTCCTACACCAGAACAACGCTTTCTGAACCAGTACCACTGTGTACGTTGAGGAACGATGCTTCCTACACCAACACCCACCGTGTTCGACCACGAACAGTGCCACTTAGAACTCAAGGAACCACCACCAACATACTCGCTCAACAGTGGACACTCCACTAGCATTGGACTACATGCAGAACACAACTTTATAACAACAAGAAATTCAAATTCACCTCAAATCGTCAACGATGACTGCCATTTTCGTGGGAATCTCTACCAAGCTACGAGAATCTCTGTAACATAGCTTCACAGTCTTTTCAGATTCTCACTCATCTCTCTGCATGTGAATCCACAGTAAAATAAAAAGTAATAAAAAAAAACTTAAATTGACATTTAAGTTAAGTAATAAAAAAACAAGGGTAATAATGTAAATTGATAAATATGACATGTCTTTTCGTCTAAATATCTTCCTTCAGCAGAGACCCTCTTCGCCTCTTCTTCCTCATTTCTTTGCTCCCATTTCCTCTTAAATTGTTAGAAACAAACCGCTAATCATCTCACTTTTCTGTCTCTTACTATAGTGGAAACTTGGATCCAAACACACTATTAAGGAATTCTCTAAAATGGATAGAAACGCCTTTTGCAACATTCTTCATGAATAATAGGCCATGGATTCGGTAATGTCATGATTCCTACTCCATATTTTGTGAATAAAATATCAAAAATATTCTCATATGTTAATAAAGAAAAAATAGGATTTCTTCTTCGGATAAGGTTTCTTCTTCGTTGTTATTGTTGTTTTACTTTTTCCATCACTACACTATATGTGGATGGTTTTTTTTCTAGGTGCTATCTCACTGGCTACCTTCTCTCCATGTCTTACCATTATCTTTAGTGAGTATTCTTGGTGCACTTTGGTAAAATTAATTGTAATTCTGTGCATGGATGGTAGAGTATAGTTAGTTGTAGTGATCATTAGCAGCATTTTTTCATTGGCGAAGGTAAAGGGAATTCCAAAATAAATCTGGATTTTGGTTTATGGAGTAGGGTGTAGGGAATTCTGGAATTTGGTTTTCTCAATTGGGTGAACATAATGACTTTCGAAATTTGGTTTCCTGAATAGTATATATGGAATGGCTTAAGACTTTTAGATGCATTGAAATGAATGTGTTATTTTTTAACTAGAGTTGTGAAGTGAAATTCATTGGTTGTTGTAAGATCATGGTGAGCTGAAATTGGTATCACATGATAGAAAAATGAATAAGTTGGGAGCGCCACACGAACGCATATATGTTGTGGTTAAGTTGTCAGGGTTAGTCAGTCTTTTCATACTAGCTACAACAAAACATATAAAGGATTGTTGTCTACTTTTGTAGAGAGATGGTGTTGAGAAACAAACTTGTTTGATCTACCTATTGGGGAGTTCACCACCACATTGGATGATGTGTCAAAATTTGTTACACCTACCCATTGTCAGAAAATTTTGCATGTATCCTACTTTAGATGTAGCTAGGGCTACGAATTTGTTGGTTAAGACTCTTTGTCTTGACCATGTAGTCGTCGCTACGAAGACTAGTCATTGTAGGGGTGGTCATGTGCGTCTAAGTTGGTTGAGAGAGGTGTATAAGGACGCATGTGCCAATAGACAATGGACAATTATTGCTCGAACTTATTTGTTGTACCTAGTTAGTTGCACCATTTTCGTGATAAAAGTGTAACTTCTTTCAGTGTGTTGTACTTGGGGTTTTCATTAATTTGTGGGTGATTGGAGGATATTCTTGGGCAATAATGACTTTGACCCACATGTATGAGCATTTGCGAGATGCTAGTTATGCATCTACGAAGCAACTAGCTAGGTATGCTACGTTGTTACAAGGTAGTTTGAATGAACATTATTACAATTTGGAATAATGTGATTTATATTTTCATTGATTAAGTTGAAAAAAATTGTTATATGCATGGATTGATGAGCCCTTCCCCACTATAGGAGTGAGATAGGTGTGTGTAGATTACATAGAGGATCACCTGCGGTGCATGCGTTATGACGTTGGCAGATTGTTAGCAGTTGGAACTATGCGATTGCAATTCGATAACATCGGGTTAGGTGCGGTCCAATTTACCTCGTTTGATAAACACAAGGAAAGTCAATCACTTGAATGGATCTCTTTGTTTTCGTAGTTCATCAGATTAAGCACATGTCGAAATGTGTCCTCCAGTAGTATGGATATGTGCAGATCATCCCCCAACATCCATTTGTTGTGATAAAAGTTAATGCGTCGACACATGAGTGAATAGACATTGGTTGCATTTTCATGAATATGTCATCAGGATGTGATTGTGATCCCTAGTGTCGGAGCATGTGTTCCATGATATATAGTGTAGTTTCGGTCGGTATAACACCCATATATCATTTAGATGCATGATGATGATTGTCTTGGTGCTATACCACTCGATGCATAAGCAGATGTAGGAGGTCCTGCACTAACACATAACAGTGAGTTAGACCATCCTATTGTGGTAAGCACGCATTATTCTTTTTTTTAAATTTTTATTACATTATTATTATTATAACTTATTATATTATTAATATAATTTTTTATACTCATAGGCATTTGTCGAAGAATTATAGAGACTTTGTAGTTAATGGTTGATGAAGGTCATGTTATTGAGGGCAAGTCTGCATGGGATGACACACAAAGCCCTAACGCTAAAGAGGAGAGTCACACAAGAAAGGATTGTGTACGTGAGGTGTCGCGACGAAGAGATTGTTGATCATCTTATTAATTGCTTAATTTATTTATTTGTATATTTTATGAACGTGTACATGTTACTAGTTAACATAAATTTGTTTAAATTGTATCTCATTTATGACTTTCTTTACTATTTAATTTAGTAACTTTATAAACAATAGATGGTTATTAAATTAATTGTTTAAAGGATAATTAAAAACAAATGTTGGTGATGCACTAAATTTTATTTTTTTTCATTATTACTTAAGGTACAAAAATGTTGGATACAAACTATAAGTTACAAATGTCATCTTGTCGCAACTGGGGGTCACGATGGGGACGACGATCCAAAAGAAAAACTTAAAATAATTGAAAAATTTAGAAAAAGGAGTCGCCACCATAGTTTATTATGGAAGACTATCGAAAAACTAAAAAAATGATAAAGCAACTCTGCAAAAACTAGATTTCGGGTCCGGGAGTCGGTTACGTGTGGGGAAGGTATTAGCACCCCACAACGTCCGTCCTAAGACGGTACCTTTAATTAAATAAATAAAATGAGTGTAATTTTTAAAATATTTATTTTCTCACACAAATGAAAATAAAAACAAACACAAAATTTTTTTATTTTTGAAAGGGACCCGACAAGATTTGACCTTGCTCCTACGTATCTCCATCAAGGGTGGAGAATCAGGGATACATAGTTCTTTGGGAAAATTTGATTGTTGAGGTGTTTAATATTTTTAGTTTTGAAAGTTTTTACATATATTTTTTATTACTTATATAAAACTTCACTTTGGATATCCTTAGACGCGTACGACCTTTTGATAATCCAAAAGAAATTAAAAATCTTTTAAATTAAATCCCATGACGTGGACGACCATTTAGAAATTCAATAAAAATTCAAAAAGAAATTAATTTTTTAAATTAAATCCCATGACGCGGATGACTATTTAGGAATTCAAATTTTATTTTTATTAAAAAGAATTAAAGAGCTAAAATTTTTAAAAAAATAAAACATGCAAAATATAAGCTTAAACTATGAAGGTGCACAAATGAAAAAGGTGGCAGTTTTGGGCCAGCTCCAAAGGCCCAAAATCATTTTTTATTTTATCTCATTTTAGGTTGGGGTGCAATGGTAATGTGGGGGTACGAATAGCAAGGCCTAATTCTCAACCCTAAGCCACCACCACCTTCTTTCAAACTAATGTTTGGTCTACCCAAGGTGAACCCAAACGGCGGTGGCTATGAGGAAGAGGCACGATGGTGGTGGCTATTCAGGGTAGCGCGACGACGGCTCAGTGAGGAACGGCGGTGGGGCTTGGTGGTAAGGAGTGGCGGTGTATATTGGATGCTTTGAGGCAATTTCAGGATTGTTTTTATGTGCAGTTTTGAGGTGTTTCGGATTACGATTTTGGGGCTGTTTTGGATTGAACTTTGGGTGCAATTTGGATTTGTTTTAGGTTGCAGTTTTTGGGTTGTTTCAGGTTGTGTTTTGGGTGCAGTTTGGAGGTGTTTTGGGTTGCAGTTTTGGGTGTGGTGGCTTGCATGGTGGAGAAGATGTAGGGGTGGGTTTTGCATGCTTGGGAGGCGCGGGCTTTGGTGGACGTGGTACCATGGTGGTGTTGCGGTTAGGGGTGCCGCGATTGGAGGCGCGGGAGGTACGATAGAGATGGTGGTTTGGTATTGTGGTGGGAGGATGATGGCGCGGAATCCCTAGAAGAATGGAGATGCAGTTATAATGGTGGTTTTTAACTTGTGGGATGCAGTGGTTTGAAATCTTGGAGGCTTGGGGCGTTTTGGAGGTGAGAATGGTGAGAACTTTAATCCTGTCAACTTGAACAGAGCTCTTGAAACCCAATACATGGAAGAATGCATGGAAAATGATGAATTTTTTATTATTTAAAAATAAGAATTTTTTTTAGTAGTATGTAAAAATCCAATGCAACAAGAATATTTTTATTTTTTAATCTTTATATGAAATAAAATCATGAGATGATAAAGCAATAAGAAACATCATAGGAAGATAAAAACAGAGAACTTACAAATTTCTGGGATCCATATAAAATTTAAAATACAAATTGTACCTGTATTGGTTCTTTAAGAATGATAGTCTCCTTTCTAAATGTTTTTTGCTTTCGTTGACATTAAAATAGGGGGATCAATCTTCTCTTTTCTCCTTCTCAATCTTTTTGTGTGCTCTATCTGTGTTCCTTTTTTTTTTTTGCTCTCAATGATTTCTTTTCTTTTTCTTCTCATTTCTCCCCCTCCTCAAAGTGATCAGTAGATCTTTTTAACGTAAAAGCATTTACTACAAAAGTGAATCCTCTTTTTTTATTATTTTATTTATTTTTATTCTGCATTGAAATAGTTCAGTTTTGAAACATTGTCTCTTTCTTTTTTTCTTTCTTTTTATTATCAAAGATGAAGTGTAGGTGAACGTGAGATGAAACAGTTTGAGAACGGTCAATATTTTATTTTTATATTATTTTTTTATTATTGTGAAATGGAGAACATGGGTGATTCAGAGCAGTTTTAAGATTGACTGATTCTTTTTTTTTTTAATTATTATCTTTATTTTGTTGTGGGAAGTTAAGATTGAGTGGGAAGTTACGGAGAGTTAAGGGAATTTTTTTATTTTTAATTTGTATTTTTTTCTAATTCTTTTATTTATTTTTAATTCTTTTCTTTTTTATTTTTTTAAAGAGAGGTATTTTGGAATATCTCATTATCTATTTTTTCATTCATCTTTTACCTCTTGATCAATCTTGAACAATTTTGAATAGTCTTGAACATAGCATAACTCACATAACCAAATCATCAATTTTTTTATATTTTTATTTTTAATTATATTTATCCGGATGAAATCGGGTGTTGACACATCTAGTTGTCATTATCTATGAAAAAAACTTACATTCGACTAGTGTAAGGATATGACCAAGTAATAATAGGTAGACCACAACATATCAGTTGGTAAAATCGAACAACTGTTTTCTAACTTCACTTACAATAAATCATTCAAATTAAAAATCAAATAATGATTTGTTATGTTAGCATGTGTTTAATTTAAGTGTACCTGCACAAAATGATTTCCATAAATGTGCACAATTGAAATAATTTGATGTTGTTTGAAATCAATGAGGGGTTGGATCCGTAAATGGAAAATAATCATTGACTATTACAAAGATAAACGAACAATGATATTATATTGATTGGCATTAACATAACCTGTATTTGGTATGGTTATCCATTTATTTGTACCTGCCTGCAATGAAACCCAAATAAATTAGTATTAGAACACCTTCACATACCAAATAAAGTACATCAAATACAATAATTGCTTCGTACCATAGACATCTGATTAACAAGAATTGAGTTTTTCAAATATTTATATTGTTCATCACTTTCAAACAATTGAACATATTCATAACACCATTGACTAAGTTCTTTAAGGTTCTGGACACCGCAGCCCATGACTTCTCTTCCATACTTAACAATAATGCAATAACACGATAACTGCAATGGTAATCAACTTGTACATTAGCAACATTAACAATATAGGGATGAAACGCTACAAAATGAATTGATTTTGTTTCAGGAGTTTCTTGGTTGACTCCCTTACCAGATTTTCAAGTAGAAGAACTATCATGTTGTGCATGTAGGGCATCCACATGCTCAAAATAAGATGGGATTCGCTTTGTTGATCTTGCAAATTTAGTCACACAACCCTTTTCTACACCTTTTATTTTTACTTTTGACATTAGTGCACACAAAGATGCCATATCAAAATATGCAATTTCATGCAACTTATTCTTGATGTTAACCTTACCAACAATGTCATCGGATGAAATATCCAAAAAGTTTAATTGTATTCGTATGCACTAATTGTAGAGGTAAGCAACCTACACCAGTGAAGTCAAGTCACAAGCACAAAGAAGACCGTGAGTTGATCTAAGGGTATAATCATATCAAGCTTTATCTAAGCCAACCCATTTAACTCGATTCATCCCTTCTGCAATGTTTTGCAAAGCATACTTTGGCACAAAATTAAGTAATTTTTACATGTTATCACGTTAAACACATTATCCATGTGAAGACTTTTTTGAAATGAAGTTTTAATTGCATTATGTTGCAAGATAATCATTTTGTTAATAGAATCTCAACAAAAGTATAAGTCTCCCATGGAGGTATAAAGCATCATCTTCAAATTCCAATGTGCACCCTCAATCCTACAAACGGAAACAAATATTAATATACTTGGGTTTCCAATTAATGTAGACAATAATTTATAGTTAAGACTTGCATACCTGTTAGTTGTTGTGTCGCTTAAGTGTATGAACCCACCTGTCTATGTCTTAATAAATTTTTCTTTGTGTGGAATTAACCAAATAGCCTTCACATATCAACAAATATGGACCATGGAGAACATACCACTTCAAATGACTGCACACGATGTTCAAATCCTTATACATCATCACAATTCACAGTAGCTCCCTAAGCTTCCATCACCTGATGACATGCCTCTCTTGAATGCACTAATATTTTATACTTAACTTTCACACTTTTATTAATGTGAAATCAACATAGAACATTACAAGCTTCAGGAAACACAACACCTATATTTGTAAGAGTAATATCTCTATCACTAATTGTGACTCTAAGGTAAGCATAAACTCTTAGAAACAACCCTTTAAGTATCTCAAGGGCCCACACAAAATTACTTTTACCCTCAAATTCGACCAAAACAAATGTCGCAAAAAAGGTTAACCCATTAAGGTTACACCAACAACCTCAAGTAAGGGGATCTTGTATCTGTTTGTTTTATAGGTATTATACATCATTAACACAATATTAAACGAATTTAGTAGTTTAACTGAATCAGGGTGTGTCCAAAACATATTTTTCACCACATTCATAGCCTCATCAAAATTACACAAATGAAGATACATGTATCGCTCAAGTAACATTGTTAATTGTTGCATTTCAGTTATGCAAACTCGTTCTGATCTTCGATACACATTCATGGCATTATAAACTTGCTTGATGGTGGTCAAATTCTTCTCATTATGCTCATTTATTGTTAGCAAAATATTTATAGGTTTCATTTCAGTATTTGTCATATAAACAATCATATACTTCTCATTAGGTGTTAAACTCCTAAGATATAAATCACCTTTCAACGTATCTGCCAAGTTGTGATTATGAGATACAAAGTAACTTTACAATCCACCATTCACCACCTTTGACCGATTTCTCTTATAACCTAAAAGGATAATCATGTTTCATACTTCCACTTTCAGTAACCTTTAAGTCCTTTTTGTATCGTATGTATTTACCTCCTCTCTCACAACCTAATAATATATATGTTTTCCTTCCTCATTGGCCATTTCATGTATTTGATCTTAATATAACAATTATAAAACCTAAGTCATATACAACCCTTCTAGCTCACTTCAAAAGGTCATCTCGAGAAGAAAATACCTATAAAAACATATCACACTGTCATATTTCATACACCAAATAGGCTTCATATAATAATATCTACATACATTTATGTCAATGACCTTTACCTTATCTATCAAAAATGCATCACTACATTCATGTGTCCTGCATTCATTATCAAATGCATTAGAAGCTATTGACTGCACAGTATCAAAATCATTTATCCCCCACACATCACCCTCATCTAATATGTTCGTGAAGAATCCTACAACCATGATGTTTCTACAAAGGAAAAAATTCACTTTTAGTTAGATAGTAAAAATTCATAACATGTAACATTTTGGAAAATAAATTCTGCAACTCAACAAAACCATTTTGAAAAGTGAATTCCACAAGGAAAAAATCCCATTACGAAAAGTACATTCCACAACTCAAAAAATCCATTATGGAAAGTGAATTCCGCAAGTTACCAAACCCATTATAGAAAGTGGATTCTGCAACTAACAAACCCATTATGGAAAGTGGATTCTGCAATGCAACCCATTACAAAAAATGTATTCCATAATTCAATAAACCTATTACAAAAAGTGCATTCCAAAAGTCAACATACCAATTCTAGAAAATAAACTCCAAAACCCATTATGGAAAATGTCATTCGAAAGCCAAAAAATATAACCAAATTCAATACTTATTTGTTTTCGATATCTCAATAAGACAAATTGCCATATCTATTTGTCAATTAGGATTTATAATTAACTAAAATTTTAATTTCAATGATACATATATTGAAATTATCTTAATGGTGCATGTTAATACAAATGTTTCTTAGTTTTACTATCTCAACTATCATATATATTGTTGTGAATTTTGGTTCGGTTGGAATATTGCAGATATTTCATTCAATTGAGATTCATCCATTCGAAATGGATCTTTCAATTCAAAACATCTATCCACTTAAGGCAAAGAGAAAAGAAAGACCTATATATTTTTTTCACTTATTCAATTAAACCAATGATTTGACGTTGACCAAATAGTAATAACTATTTCATAACAAAGTTAAACTTTATATTACAAAAAGAAGATTCTAGAAGCCATAATTTCAATTATGGAATATGATTTCCATAATTGAAATTATGCCTTCCTGACTATCCTTTTCGTAATATAAAGTTTGCACCATACATAACACCCACTCCTGGATTTCATTTTTCATAACATAAAAAAAGGTTCTAGAAATTTAACTTCAAAAGGTTATAATTCTCTCACAACAACTTTATAGATTTTGTATTTCGGAACCTTATTCCAAAAACCAATTTTCGGAAAGACCCCCTTCCCCATTACAATTAACACTGCCAAAATCATCACCCTAACTTACCCCAAACCACGTCCCCTTTGTTCTGAGCACCTCCACCAACTCTACCAGACCTTGTCAAAGTAGTGGCCAATGTCCACATGCATCCTTTATGATCTCAAGATTTTTTACAATGAAGCACTAGGATGTATGTAGGATCAAGTGCTTACAACTAGATACAAAAACTATAGTTGATAGTTAGTCCCCTCAACAATACGCCACAAGACAATTGTGTAACCTGCAATAATCTCCCCCTAAACAACTGTCCATTTGGAATTGAACTCGTAACCTTGGCTCTAATATTATTTGTTGGATTGAATGTTTACCACTAGGCTAGAAGTTATAATTAATAGTTAGGGTGTAACTCTTTCTACCAGAAGAGGTTGGGAAGAGTTAAGATAGATGCAAACAAAATGAGTGTCATAGGAGAGAGAAAAACGGGAAGGTAGCATAGAGGGAATTTTTGGGAGGAGAAAAAGATTTAAAATAAAATAGGTTACATAAATATTATATATATATATATATGTGTGTGTGTGTGTGTGTGTGTGTGTGTGTTATTATTAATAAACCACGTTTATTTGAAGATAAAGAATTTTAATTATAAATTAAAAATCTTTTTATTTACTTTTTAAATATATTTAAAATAAAATAAATTATTGTTAGGAAAATTTAACATCCATGATTTTGATTTAAATGTTTAAATACAACAAAGCATAAAATATGGTCATGCATCATCTGTAAGATGAATGTTTCTTTCAACAACGGATTATGAAAGACGTAAATATTTCATCTGTTAAACGATATAACATTATGCAATCTTATTTTAAGTCTGATAAGGCATCAATATACTTAAATGATACGATCATAAATTAAGCTAGTCTTATACTTGTTGAATATTTATACGCTTATTCTATATTGTAGGAAATGTTTGTTGCTTTCGTCCACCAAGGAGATCCATTCAAGCATAAATCACATTAAGTGATCTCTTAAATAAAAAGTTAAAGACATTTTCTTCAACAACAACCTGACACAAACGTTATTCAACTCTGGTCCAACTATCTACCCAATACGGTGTGCACTTTTACCATATTTTGATACAAAAAGTTATACTACCTGAGAAGATAAATATCAACGATGTTGTTTATTGAAGAAGGAACATTTAAAGCTACATTAAGTGCATTTTATGCGTAGTCCACTAAGAAGCTCGTTAGACGCAGATAAGGCATTCAAGTGAGTTGAAACTACTCAACCAGAAAAAGATTTGCAATGACTATATTCTTCTAGCGCCTATATAAAGCTACCTTTCAAGAATAAGAATAAGAGAGAGGGTGTTGCACTGTGTTGAAATGATGCTCAAACTTTTTGTGCCTCAAAAAGCTTCATGTAGAACACTATGAATGTTCATCAAGCAAACTACGAGAGAGTTCTTAAACCTTGTAATAATCAAAAGACGCAATCTCTCTCTAGTAGGAAAAACCAATTATCTGTTGATCATACGTCACAAAATGCTTCATATTAGACACAATTGACTATTTGACAAAGAATACTCATTGAGTCAGTAGTGGCTTATTAAAATAATACTTAAACAGGGTCATCCAAGAATGGTTGTGATCCGAAGAATACTCATTGAGTCAGAAGTGGCTTATTAAAATAATACTTGAACGAGATCAGCTAGGAGTGGTTGTGATATGAAAGAATATTCAAGGGATTAGCTAGGAATGGCTACGATCCCAAATAATACTCAAGGGGTTAGCCAATAGTGGTTATGATTGATCTAAAGAATACTTAAAAGCTTAGCTAGGAGTGACTACGATCCCAAATAATACTTAAAGGGTTAATCAAAATGACTATGATCCCAAAGAATACTCAAATGGTTAGTTGGGATGACTACAATCCCAAACAATACTTGATTGCACTTTGCAACATTAGAATGCCTAGTGAAAGTAAATTTGTTGATTGAGAACTAAAAGTAGTCTATTGTGTTAGACAAACTAGTATAAAATATAGTATGTACAATATTTTATAGATTAGAGTATGATCTTGGTTGATAGGAGTTTTGGTTTGATGAATTCCTCTAAGTTGCCTTCCATGTTGGTACACTTCCCATAAAGTGAAATTGTTTCTAATCGCAAGTACCTTATTGGTGACTCTTACTTGTATCTATGTTCAATATAACAAGATACACTTACTTGAAACCCCTTGCTAGGAAGACTTTTGAAAGGGGATTACTTAGAAATTCAACAACAATGACACGTGAGTCTAACCCATGTAAGGGATTGACACCACCTCCAACACAAAACTCTAAGGCAACGAGTTTGTGAGTTGATGGAAAACTAACCTTGTGTAGAATTTTTTCTGACAATTTTTTGTAACAACCTAACTATTATACAAGTATTTGTTATTTAATTAGTATTTGAGAGTAATGTTTTTTAAAATAAACTTTTCGTAGAGAAAATAGAACACACTATTTTTTCACAGATATAAATGTATGTCAACATTTCACGTTTTTTTAAATATTCATAATATATTACAAACGACATATAAGTTTTGTACAATAAAAATCCATGTTATAATGTAGAATTATCTATATATTTTATATATTCTACGATAATTGAGCTAGGTTCTTCACAAGTCAATCATCCGAAAAGTCTTCCAAAGATTTTTTATTTACAACTCTTACTAGGCAGGTTTTGTTTCTACCCGTACACTAGGTACATATGAAATAAAAACACAAAAGAAGTGAGGTCTTTATAAACCTTAAATATTAATCTTAATAAACCTTATAAACAATACAAACAATGGGGGCCTATAATCACAATCACAAACAATGGGGCATACGACTTTCGACCTAAAACCACAAGAATTACTTTCACTTTGAGACATGAATCCATATACCACTTTTGATGATCCAACCTGAACATGAAAAGTTTTTAGAAATTGAGTATATCTCATCAAAACATTGGTACAATTATAATTATTTTCTCGAGAATTTTGGTCATCTGTCAATGAAAGAGACATACACACACACATATATAGACACACACATACACACACTCACTATGTAACATTGGCGATGTTGAGCACGTATTGGATAGTACCAAGTTTGGATTGTGAAATATCCTAGTCTAGGGCGTTATTATGAATTATCCAAATATTCACCTACTTGAAATACTTTCTTAAACCCCATCCGATCTCTGTCTTTCATCCCGCAGTGTATCAAACTCCAACTTTCTAAAAACAAACACTCATACAATACCTTGGTTTCAACACTTTGAAACCTATGACTCTTTCACAACAAACATATTAATGACATTTTCAATAATCACGTAATATAATGACCACCAGGTTATGTCACATGTATCAGAAATTCATAGATTTTACACAACATTCAAAAGATACAACTAGTAAAACATAATATATAGGTAACTTTCTTTTATCCAAATTCATAAAAAATACATAATTTTACTTTATATGCATTTATATATAAAAATGATATTGAAATTATTAGAAAATAAAATAAAATAAGAATTAAAACATTAACTTTAAATAAATATAATTTTGATAAAACTAGAGATAAAATAAATAAAAGAAACAAGACCAGTGCATAATCGAAGATAAAATAAATAGAACTAGTGCAAAACTGAAGATAAACGAAATAAAACAAATAACGCTAGTATAAAATTGAAGATAAAATAAATAAGACCAATTCGTAACTAGAATTAAAAATAAATAAAATAAAAAGAACGAGTACATAATTGGATATAAAATAAATAAGACCAATACGTAACTGGAGATAAAATAAAATAAATAAATAGAATCAGTGCATAACTGAAGATAAAATAAAATAAATAAATAGGACCAATGCTTATCTAGAGATAAGATAAAATAAATAAATAAAAACAATGCATAACTAAAGATAAAATAAAATAAAAAAATAAGACAGTGCGTAACTAGAGATTAAAATAAATAAATAAATAGGACCCGTGCATAACTAGAGATAAATAAATAGGAGCAGAGATAAAATAAATAAATAGAATCAATGTGTATCTAGAGATAAAATAAATAAGACCAATGCAAAAATTAGAGATTAAAAAATAAATAAGATCAGAGCGTAACTGAATATAAAATAAAATAAATAAATAGGAATAGTGCATAATTAGATATAAAATAAAATAAACAAATAGGATCAGTGTGTAACTAGAGATTAAAATAAATAAAAAAACAGGATCCATGCATAACTAAAGAGAAAATAAATAGGACCAACATGAATTTGAAGATAAAATAAACAGAATCAGTGTGTAACTGAAAATAAAATAGATAAAATAAATAAGACTAGTACGAAACTAGAGATTAAAATAAATAAAATAATCCAGATCAATAACTGGAGATAAAATAATAAAATAGTAAGGACTAGTACGAAACTAGAATAGTGCGTAATTGGAGATAAAAGAAATAAAGGGGACCATTGTGTACTAGAGATAAAATAAAAAAAATAAAAAAGATCAATGCATAATTAGAAATAAAATAAATAGAGAAAAAGAGAGTAAGATAATATAGTTTTAAGATGATTTAAAATAAATAAAATATTAATAAAATACACACAAGTTTATTAAAACTAACATAAAAAAGCTTAACCTCACTCCCATTACCTTTAGATGGAGAAAGACACTAGAAATAAAACTCCAAATACTTATAAAAGGTTAAGAGTTCTCTTGTTTCAAATCCCTTTTTCTATCTCTTCATTCTTCGTCCTCTCTCTCTTTTCTTTCTTTCTCTTCATTCTATCTTCTCCCTTTCCTCCCTCTCTTCCTTCTCTCCTCTTTTTCTTCTTCTTGATAACTTTCTCTTCTCCTCCCATCTCACCCCACCCCTTCATATATACATAAATTTATTTATTTATTATTTATTATTAATTAAAATCATGATTACTTTCATTATTTAAAGAAGGAATCTTACTATTATTTTTAACAAAAATAGTTATTATTATTTTTTTCTTTTTTCTCTTTTATTTTCTTTTTATCATCCATTAGAATGTTCTTTTTAATTTATTTTTTTTATAATTAAACATTTTTCTTAATAATTAATTGATTATAAATTATCATTGTGATTTTATTTTTGTTAATATTATTATTTTCTCTTTAAATAGTCTTAATTAATAAATATATTTTATTTATAATTGACATGTTTATTTTTATTAATATTTTCATTTTCTTTAGTCACAATATTTCTTAAATTTACTTGATTTATTTTCTAATGTTCAAATTTTATCTAAAATATAAAATACTTTAAAATGATAATTTAATAACATGAATTAAAGTTTAAGGTTTTCTAACTCGTATTTTAAGATAAAGTTAAAATAATTAGTATATTTATTTAAAATATGGATGTTACAATTTCCACCAAATGGTTAACAAAATGAGAAATACGAAAGGGATAAAAGATGACGAAATACCAATATACCTTGATTGCATGAGAATTGATGAACATTTTTACAATCTTCTTGTTCTTAAGATCATAACATCAGAGTAATCTTTTAAGTTCTTTACTAAGGAGCCTTCTTTAGAAGAGAAACAAAATTTTTAGTTTTTTTTAAAAGTAATTGGAAAAAGTTTTAATCTATATAAAGGATTGACACCACTTTTAACAAAAAATATTAAGCTTTTATGGATCTTTATATATTGCTCAACTTTTCCAGTTATAATTAATGTGAGACTCAAACTCACACTTAAGGCCTATTTGGTTCCCAGGAGAAAAATGCATGCAACAACAAAAGTGAGGGAAAGTTGAAAAAATGAAATGTGAATTTACGAAAAATGAGAAAAAAAAAACTGTATCAAACTGTCATTTCTTTATAGTAAAGAAATGCGAGACAAGTTTGATAATTAAATAAAAAAATAAAAAATAATTTGATTATAATTAAATAAAATATGTTAAAAATATTTATTTTAAAATAATAAATAATAAAAACTTATATATAATAATTTAAGAATGTTAAAATAATTAATAAAATTAATTATTTTATTCTTTTGTTAATATATATTTTATGTTTAATACATATATAAATTGAATAAAATTATTAAATGATAATAAATTTATAAAATAATTATAAAAATAATATAATTAGAAAAATTAAATGCTAATAATATTAATGTTAAAAAATAAAAATAATAATAAAATCATACATAATAATTAATAATAATAATAATATTAACAATACTAATTTATTTTTATCTTTAATTTTATTTTATAAATTATATTTAATTTAATTTTATTTATTAAAAAATTTATTTTATCAAATTATATTTATCACATCATTGAGAAACTTTCATCAATTTTTTCTTATCATCTTTTTCTTAATTCAAACACACATACTTTCCATGCACTTTCTTTCATGTCAAATTTAATTATTTTCATTTTTCTAAATTTACTCTCTCAATCATACAAAACATTAAATTCTTAACTATCTTCTCTTCAAATGTGAGTGAGTTCATTACACATTAAAATACTCCCTTTTAAGAATAATCGTTTATAACCTTGATTACATATTATATTGTTTGAGTTGGTCACTTACAGAAACCCCTCATACCACTAAATTATTTTTATGTCAAATTAATTTTGAAAATTACTTTTCAAATATATAAAATTTATTTTATTACATCAATTTTTTATCTCTTTCTTTTCCTTTTTCACTTCCTCTACATTTTGGAAACGGTTCTAATTAAACGAACTAGTGAATCAACCTGTGATGGGAAATTCGGAGCTACGGAACCAATTTTGTAATAAGATTGGAAAGAATTCATTTTAGTAAATATATACCTACCAGTCTACGTGGTAATTTTTTTTATTTGATTCTCTTGAAAAAAAAATCAAAATTTCTGTAATTTACCTTCTATTTTTCTTTTCACTCTACTCCTACTGTACAAAAGCTCTTTATTATTATTATTATTATTACATTTAAATTTTTTTGTTGTTTATTTTCTTCATTAATTTCTCTATACAATAGAGTGGGGAAGAGTGAGTGGGAACAAGAGTTTCCTTCTTAAGCGGGTGGCCATACGGTGTCTTCCTGAACCCTCATTATTTTCATTCTAAAATTTTTCCTTCCTTTCGCCATAAAACGAAACGCATCGTATTGAAATCCAAATCCCATACCCCTTTGTATCCATGGATTCGTTCCAGCAACATCACGGCTACATGAGACCACCGCAACCGCCACCTCCTCCGCCGCATGCGGCGGATCCCCACCACCACCCGCACCACTTTCACCAGATACCGCCTCCGCCGCCCCAAGCCCCCTGGTTGTCCTCCCAATTCCAATACCACCCTTCGCAGACCCCTTCTCCTCCTCCGCAGTGGCAGCAACCACCGCCGCCGCCGCCTCCTCCTCCTCCGTCGAACGCATATTCGTACCATCCAAGCCCGTTCCCTCCTCCTCCGCCTCGCTCTCACGCGCCTCCTCATCAGTTCACACCTCACTCCCACATTCCTCAGCCTTATCCTCATGTGAAATATCCTTCTTGCCCTTCGTGATTTTGCCTCATTTGGTTCGCTAGTGTTTCTTCTGTCATTGGTTCACTAATTGCGTGAAATTTCTGTAGGAATGGGGCAATCCAAACTTACCACCTAACCAGGGCTATCCAGGTTAGTTGTTTTTTTCTTTAATGTTACGTGAGAAACGTTGTTTAAGTATGCCTGCTAGAACTAAGGTTTTGTTGTTTATTATTGGGGTCAAAGTTATATTCACTTGAGAGGGAAGCATTTGTACAGAGAAGAAGAAAATGCGGAGTGGGAAAAAATAATTGTTAGCTTATGTTTGATAGTTGATTTATACCCACTTATCTGGGTCAAATACATTGCCTTTTGCTTTCTGATTCATTTGTATTTGTACGTATTCATGAGATTATTATGAGTCATGACTTGACACTGAATGTTGACCAAGATAGATACTTGCTTGTGTCTGAGGAATTACTCCACTTATCAAATGTAGTTTACAGCTTGTTTAGATAGTTATTAGTCTGTTAATATGAGATGCTTTCATTGGAAAAATAACAGTGTAATTTGTTGACTTTGTGTGCCTCTGTGTGATTTTTAAGTTCTATATGACATCTTGGAAACCCCAATCCCCGAGTTTCTGTATGTCCATTCTTAATGCAGCGGATATTGTATTGTTTTGACATAATGTTGTATTGGTAGCCCATAACAATGAAGAAGATTGGGCTGCGAAGGCCAGAGCTTGGGCAGCTAAGGCTGCCTTGGAAAGTCAGCATCCACAAACACATTTTTCACCTGCTGGAAGATTGCCCGAGCAAAATCACTATCATGATCAGTATCAGCAATCGGTTGACTCGCATTATACTGATGTTCAAAACCAATCCCATCCAACATCAAGCTATCAACAATTTTCCTACTTAGATACATCTGCCCAGCGACTTTCAGGACATTCGCAGGATGCTGTACCTGTCAGCTTGGAGACATCTTATGCTCAAGATGGACATTCATACAGTGCTAGAGATGGGACCAGCATCAGAGATTCAAATGTTTCATTTGAACAAGGGAACTTGCCAACAAATCCATCAGTTCATCAGCAGGAGGTACCTTCTAGTTATAGTTCTGTTGCAGGTAATTGTTTATTTAGTTTATTGAAGTTGCAAGTGAAGCTTCTCTGGAAATGGATCATGAATCAATATTTTGGAATTTTCCTCTAATGTATATTTGTGATACAAACCTGTCAAAATTTGGTTAAAAAATATTGTTAGTTGGAATCACATGAATAATGATTTGATGACAGTAGTATTGGATATCTGTTGAAAGGAAAATATTGTTTACCTAAAAGTCCTTTACAAAAATATATATTGGAAGCCATAATGGGTTATTATAGAAGCATCGCGGACCAAACTAATACAATATATGCATTTAGATAAATAGAAAATGCAGAAATATATTTGAAATGCAAAATAATGTAAGAGAACCATATAATTAATGATAATAATGAAATATAATAGTAAATCTAGAAGTTCGAATAAAATAAAATCAAAGCAAAACTCCACCATGTTCAAATAACTAAATAACTGCGGTTTTAGACTTATATATTAGAGAATAAGTATTGAGTACAAAAGAAGAGGAAAAAGGGGCAGGGTGAGTGATGCTGCTATTGCGGAGACAAAGAACAAACAGGAAAAAGAAAAAAAAATGAAGATCATCCACGCAGGGTGGATGATGGTGGCACAGTGATGGGATGAACCAGGTGGGCTGGTGATACTGCAGAAGGAGCAAACCATAGTGGGTGGCACTGCTGCAAAAGGATGAACTACTAGCTGTGGTGGGACAAACCTGGTGCTGTGGTGGGATGTACCAGGTGGTGGTGGCTGTTCACAACTCATAGGTGGTGGCAGCGGCAACAACATGATGAGGTGCAGTTGACTACAAAGTGTGTAGGGTTGTGGTGGGATGAAATGAGGAGCACGTAGGGTTTTTTATTTTTCGTTTGGGTTTGGCTCAGGTTGTGGTTTGTATGACCCAATTCCTTTTCAAAACAAAAGTTCAACTGCACTTTGATCGAGTCGTGTACAACCCAGAAAAGAAAGAAAAGAACTAGGGTTACACGCACTTTGGGTTGGGTCACACTAACATGAGGGCTTCTTCTGTAAGAAGAGGCACATGACAGCGGCAATATAATTTTGTCGTGGCTGATCTGCAGCACCATTCTATGATGCCCAAAGCGGGTGTAACGACCCCTCACTGAAAATCTGATTTGCCACTGCCTTGCTGTGGGCCACTGGTAACAAACTGCCACTGCATCTCACCATGGCATGCCATCTCCGATTTTTTACGACACTCATGAAGATTGCTTAGAGTTTCATTTTATCGTTGGATATTCATGCTGAATTGCTGGAACTATGCAAAGTTTTAGGAGTATCTGTTGTGTTGTGTTTCCAACAGTATTGATATAGGTGGGGCTTTTAAAATAACTTCCACTGTGGGATGAAAAACCACGTCCGTGTTGGATGGGTGTGGCCATAATCTTGTGGCAGAGAGGCTTGTGAAGATGCCTTCTGAAAAATGCTCAAACGCTGTCACATGCTATCCAGATGTCTAGACACAAGACGCTACAGTATTTCGAACATGGAATTGCGTTGATGCTCTAGGAACGTTGATGCTCTAGGAACGTTGAGCCTCTTGTGGTAGGATGGTCTGGTACAGGCTTTGAGGTAGATTGGAGGTGAACCACTTCCCAGACCAGTAGATCTGAGAGGGACAATTGACTAGGAGAGATAAGGGACAGCTGTGAAAAGAGTTTCTGTTGCAAATTTCTAGAATTAAAAGAGATAAAATTAAGAAACCCTCCAATTATTAATATACATTTGAGGCAAATAAATTTATTATGTTTAAAAATATATTTTTAGTAATTGATCATGAATCACTCATATTCTGATTACTCATTCACAATATAGGTCTTCTGACATGTCCATGCTGTCTTTTTAAACAAGATATGCTATCAGCCTATCACAATTCTTATTTAATGGACTACTGGTATGGTTTTATAGATTATTTTGGATAGAAAAAGAAATATTAATTGATGGGGTGGGGAGAATATAAGGTATCCACTAAACACACATTCACAAAGCTGAAGGAAAACAATTAAAACTAAAATCTAATGTGAGAAGCCTCGAAAATAACTCCACCCAAGGATTACGTACTAAGTAATCCCCCCGTTGTCGACAAATAACCAACAACAAATCGAGAATCCTAATACTAAAACTCAACGATGCTCACTTTGGCCTTAAGGTTTCAAATTTACAGTATCTGGATAAGAAGGGTTTCCTTTTCAGAATCAGCGCTCATCTTTTCCGGGATTATGGCAGCTAATTTTCAAGCTTGTCCTCTCTGGACAAGCATTGGGAAGGAAGACTGAGAAACTGGATGACATAAGCTGCTACTTGGACTCCTGTAATTCCAAACAATAGGTGTTTTAATGAAAGCTGTGTGTTCTTGTTAGAAATATAGGGAACCATATATGAATCTGCTTAATTTTTATCATGTCAAGCAAATTATATTTTTACCCGTTAGTGGAGGATTGAACAATATCCTTTAATCACTTCTATGTACATCATTATATAGCTAATTGTTAAATCAAGTTATTTGTAAGTGTTGCCCACATAGTTGTTTTATGTCAGCCATCCTTTCATATTCTGAGCATTGTTTATTGTAATAGGATTAATTAATGAGTTATTGGACCTTATGCCTCTTTTGGCACCTCGCCGCCTTACCTATAGCAGTTATTACATCTTCACAAATTTACTCAGGACAAGGAAAGATTAACCCATCTCTCATCAGTTATGCTGGTTTATTTGTGGCCCATGTTATTAGTAGACATGTGATATAATACTTAATTTTGCCTATCTAAAGATGAGTTGGAGAATAACGAGTACTTGGAACTTTGAAATATCAGACAGTGTGAAAGGGCTTTTTAAAGTTTACTCGTCTTTGTAGCTTTGATGAAATGAAAGTATGACTGTGGGTCTTTGCGGACTACATTTTTTAAATTTAATGCTTTTTTTTCTTGCCTTTTTATTTTTCAATGTAATCTGAATGTTACTTGTCAGACTTGGCAGGTAAAGAGGCTGCTGATCAGATTCAACAATCATACTCAGTCTTTCCTTTGTCAAGTTCCTCTCAAGAACGTCATGTGCAACCATCAATGCATGCACCACCTTTTGCATCTGGCAGCTACTCAGTTGACTCAGCTATCAGTCTTGCTGATCAACCATTAGATTTTGCACCCAGGTTTAATCGTGATAATGACTTGCAGATGCAATCAACTTACAGTCATCATGATTCAAGTACTTCAATGAATAACTGGGCTGCTCAAGTGACCCCTGGTGTTGGTTATCCACCAATGCTTGCCTCTGGGCCACAGGTTTTAATTTTGAAACCTTTTGTTTTCCTAGTCAACTTATATGCTCATTTTAATGCTTTGGGTCTTGATTAATTTACCAGCTTGACCCTTCTATCACCACTCCTGGTCATGTGGCACCACCATTTGGAAGGTTTCCTGGACCCGGCCTCCCTTCAACCATTCCACCAACTGGTGCACCACCCTTTACCCTTAGCACAGGAGCTACAATTCATCCTACTGCTGCTTTCTCTGCTGATGCATATGGGGTATCTAGTGTTTCTGATCGTCCTAAGAAGGTAAGTATGTTGCAAAGGTTAATGCGTGTGTGTGTGTGTGTGTCACCAAACCTCACTTTGCTGTTATTTTTCAGGCTTCAGTCCCTAACTGGCTTAGAGAGGAAATAAAGAAAACAGTCATTGCTGCTCCTGCAGAGAACCTGAAGGAGGAAGCAACATTTGTAAATGATGGCATTGACAAGCCATATGCGAGAGGTGATGAGGCAGATAGTAAAAGCATTGATTCATCTAGATCAGCTGAGGATGAAGAAGATGAAGAGGTTTCCTTTTTTTAACATTAAAGTTTGTGTCAATAAAATAAAATTCCATCATCATTTTTAATTTATTATGGATTATTTCTTGTACAGGATCAAGTTGAGGTAGCTAGAACTGCAGCAATCAACCAAGAAATAAAAAGAGTTCTGACTGAAGTTCTTTTGAAGGTCAGTTTTGTTTAAAATGTGAATTTTTCATCTTACTGTAATCTATGTACTGGATATAGCTGAAAAAATGTATTGTAGTTCTAATTTCAGCTTCTTCTTAGGTTACTGATGAATTGTTTGATGAAATCGCTACCAAAGTTCTTGCTGAAGATGATCTAACTGCTGAAGGTAAATAGTCGGCTGTTGCACTCTCGTTTTCTCTTAAATTGTATCTATTAATCTACTTGAGTACATAAGATGGAGAACATACTGTGTATTTAACTTACACCGTTTACCTTTTATTGATGTGTGTATACATATATATTTATATATGGTTACAAAAAGAAGGAAGACACTTACCTTAAACCCTAATCCTAAAGCTGGGTACATACAGAAGAAATAATAAAATAACATACATTTCAACATTCCCCCTCAAGCTCGAGCATATAGATCGTATGCACCATGCTTGGAACATATAAACTGAATCCTAGGTCCTCTTAGAGATTTAGTTAAAATGTTTGCGATGCGAGTTGTTCATTAGAGCTGACAAACTCAGTAATAAGATCCTTGGACAACAACTTCTCTCTAACAAAATGACAATTAATCTCTATATGTTTAGTTCTTTCAAGAAACACCGGATTGGAGGCAATATGAAGAGCTGCCATTTTGATCTTCTCATTTTCATAAAATTTCAACTTTTGAAGGAGTTGTTTAATCCACACAAGCTCACATGTAGCTAGGGCTATAGATCTATATTCAACTTCTGCACTAGATCGGGCAACAACACTGTTTCTTACCTTTTTTAAGACATAGGTTTCCTCCAAGGAATATGTGGTATTGTGTGGTAGATCTCCTATCAATGGGACAACCAGCCCAATTTGCATCACAATACCCGAAGACTTGAGTATTACCCTTGTTCTCATACAACAATCCTTGGTCCTGGGTTCCCTTTTATGTATCTGAGAATGTGAATCTCAACATTCCAGTGATCAATGTGAGGATTCTACGTAAATTGACTCACTACACCCACTGGATAAGAAAGACCACGTCTTGTTATGGTGAGATAAATGAGTTTTCCCACCAATCTTCTATATCTCAAGGTTTGAGAAATGTTCAACATGATCTCTCATCAACTTTTGATTTGAGTCCATAAGACTATTAATGGGTTTGTAATTTGTCAGGCATGTCTCCTCCAAAATACCAAGAACATATTTTCTTTGTGAAATGATGATACCTTCTTTTGATTGCTCCACTTCAATTCCAATTTTTTTTTTTTTGAGATAGCCCAGATCCTTGGTTTGAAAGTTGCTGAATAAATACTTTTTTTAATTGAGCAATTCTAGTGGTATCAATTCCTGAAATAACAACATAGGCCATAAGATAAACACACTTCACAAGAGTAGTATGACAATAAAACACTAAATGATTTGCCTCACTCCATTTTAATCCAAAAAATCTGCACAATATGACTAAATTTACCAAACTTGGGTTGATTGCTTTAAGCCATAAAGTGACTGATGCAATTCACAAACCAAGCCAAACTCTCTCTGAGCAACAAATCCTAGAGGTTTCTTCGTGTAAATCTCCTCCTTTATAACACCATGAAGAAAGGCATTTTTAATGTCAAGTTAGTGAAGAGACCAGTTGTAAATGGCAGCCATAGCAAGGAGAAGACAAAAGATACTGATCTTAGCCACATGAGAAAAATTATCACAGTAGTGAGGCTATAAACTTAAGTGTATCCCTTAGCTACTAGATGAGCTTTGAAACGATCTACTTCACTAGTAGGACCAACCTTGACAACTTAGACCCATCTACACCCCACATGCTTCTTAACAGGAGGAAGAGGGACAAGCTCCCAAGTAATACTATGTTCAAGTGCAAGCATTTCATCAATCATGCCTTGTTGCCATCTAGGGTGACCAAGTGCGTTATGAACATTGTTAGGAACAGTAATGGTAGACAAGGAGAAAACAGAAGAGGAATATAAAGGAGACAAATGACAACTTAAAAAATTTATAAATAGGATATGGATTACGAGTGGATTGAATGACTTTTCTAAGAACAATAGGCTTAGCATGATTAAAGTCGGGAGAGGGCGAGGAGGATGAAGGATCAATGGGTTGGAAATCTGGTGGTGGAGGATCTAAGTCACGGGGACATTCAGGCAAGGATGGAGTTATTTGTGCCCAACCCTGATATTTGAGAAGAGGTGGTGGAATAATGTCATCTGCACTTTGAGTTTGGGCTTGAGGTGAAGTAGGAATAGTCAATGGATCATAAGATGGTACAAGAAGGACCTGTTGAACAGATGAACAATGTTCCCCAGAGGATAAGAAAAGAGGCGTGTCTCAAAGAAGGTAACATAAACAAACATATAAGACCTTTTGGTTGAGGGAGAATAACATTTATACGTTTCTGAAGACGAGAATATCCCAAAAAGACACACTTAATAGCCTTTGCAGAAAGCTTGTCAAGACTTGGAGATATTATGAATAAGACAGGTACACCCAAACACACAAGACACATGATATAGAGGGTCATCCGGAAAAATTATAGTGAGGAACTTTATTTTCAACATAGGAAGAAGACATCATTAGGAAATAGGCAGTGAGGACTGCATCTCCCTAATGATGATCAGAAACATTAATATTCAACATTAGAGAGCGTGCAATTTCCTTAAGATGTCTATTCTTCCTCAATGCTATTCCATGTTGTGGAGTGAGGACATGGTAACTTATGTAAAATTCCCTGGGAAGATAAGAATGAAGAAAATGCACCAAAAAATATTGCTTAGCATTATCACTTCTGAGAATTTTAATTATCTTCCCAAATTGGTTCTTAATTTTATTGAAGAAAGACATAAATATGGATAAAATTTCAGATCTGTGTTTCGTTAAATAAACCCAAGTACATTGAGAGAATTCATCAATGAAGGTTACAAAATAATTAAACCTAAAAGAAGTGACATGACTTGGTCCCCAAAAATCAGAATGAATATTAGAAAAAGCAAAATTACATTGTGTTTCAGACGTTTTAGGAGAAGAAGATCTAACATGTTTTCCTAATTGATAGAAGATTCACGATCTAAAGCTTGGATGTCTTTGAGACTAAGAACCATCATCCTCAACTTAGATAAACTTGGGTAGCCCAAACAATCATGGAAACGTTTTGGGGTTGAAGTTGCAAAACTTGATATTGAGGGACTTGGTTTCGGATAATAAAGACCCTGTGACTCATGTCCTCCAATTAGACGACTCGTACCATGTTCTTGTATAGCAAAGAAATTAGCAATAAAGGTCTCAAAACAATTTAAAGGATGACTCAATTGACTTAGAGAGATTAAATTGTAAGACAATGTGGAATGAACAAGATAAAATTTAAATTTAGTGAAGGGGATAAAGAAACTTGGCTAGCTCCGAGATGCCACTTTGGATCCATTGGCAAATAGTAACAAGATGAGGAATTTTGGGGAAGAAATGGAGAGAAATGAAGAAATGTTACCAGAGATATGGTCTGAGGCACCTAAATCAAGAATCCATGGACTATGACCTTTCACAAATTGAGAAATGCTTGCGATTGATATTTTAGATTATGAATTTACAGATTTAGACACATGAGCATCTTTGTCTGGAAAACTATGCAAGGAATAACAATTTTCTTGGGTAGCACTCATTCTCTTGCAATATGAGCATTAAGGATGCCCACTTTGACCACCATGTCCTCCTTGGTTGCTAGAACCTCCTTCTCTTCCTTTTGGTGCTACCATTGCTGATGTCTCAATAACATCATCTGAGTTTTCATATTTTAACAAGGTAGGCAACCAAAGAAGTCTAATGACTAAGCTGTCTATTGAAGGAATTTGATCATCAGCTAAAATTTGGTTACGTATATGTTCAAAATCTGAGTATAGGCTTCTCAAAATTTGAACCATGTATAACTTATCAAGTTTTTTGTTGATATCCTCCAATGAATTAGCCACCGAAATTCTCTTCAATTCTTCTGCTACAACCTGAGCCTTTGTTACATATGAGATCATATCATAATTGATCTCTTTGAGATAGGCTACTCAGTTGCATCAAAGAGATGCTGAATGTCACTAGCAAAAATATCTTGCGCCTTTTTCTAAAAGGAAGAACATGTCTCAAACGATCTCAAAATTTCTAACACATCCTGTTCAACTGATTGCCATAAAACAACACATAACTGGAAGTCCAGTTTCTGTCACTGAGGCTTTTCTTCACCCGAAACAAAAATGAAATCCTTCTCCACATGGTCATGGTATCCTTGACCAAGGAACCATAACTCCACGGATGCAAACCAAGATAAATAGTTTTTCTAGTTGAGCTTTGTTGTGGTAATAGTAGGAGTAGTAGAAAAAGTAGAAGCCATTCCAAAGATAACCACAAAAATTTGAGGAGAGAAGGAAAAACCCTAGCCTTGAAGAAAATAAACCCTAGCCTTGAAGAAAATAAACCTTAGCCATGAACTACTTCCAACGAACCAGGAGGACAAGGGCAGAAACATGCCTAGAAAGTGCCAACAAGAGGAACAATGGCAGTCTGGTGTGATTTTTGGCATCGAGAAGATGGTGCACAAGAGACAGGCGCCTCATGAGGTGTTGGTGGTGAGTGGCGCGCTGGAGAGATTTTGAACAAGTGACTACCAGATATGGGTTGTGCTCCTTGAGGCACACCTAACCCTGATATCGTCGGAAGAAAGAAGGCGGCAACAATTGCCAGAGATAGTGGACTAAGGTGACCAGGACTCTTGATACCAACCTGAATAAATGAAATGGAGAAAATACAGTGTATTCAACTTACACTGTTGATGAGTGTGTGTGTGTGTGTTTATGTGTATGTGGTTACAAAAAGGCCAAGTTAAACCCTATTCCTAAAGCTGGGTACATACAAAAGAAATAATAATAAAATAACATTACATTTCAACAAATCTATATAAATAATTTTATTTTACTAAGCTAGTATTAAATCATATAAGTTCTACAATTTGTTTTCTGCAGTAGGTCACAAGGTTGTCATCTCAAACCATAAGGCATCAGCATCTCCACCCTCGGCTGCAGTGCCTAAGGCGTCGGCAAAGGTTTTAGTTCCAGTCAAAGAGAAGGTAGAAAATAATGGTGCTAGTGAAAAATCTAATTCTAGCTCTCCTGGAGACGTTCTAGGTCTTGGAAATTATGGTTCTGATGCTGATGATGAAGACAATGAAATTGAGATTTCCAGTGTGCCAACTCCTGCAAAAGATGCTGCTTACCAGTCAGGGATTAAGCAACCTTCGTCAGATACACATGATGTATCTGTTAATGATATTTCACAACTTGATGAGCGTAGTATTGTGAATGCTCAGGTCAAAAACATCTCTTTACCATCCAAAAGTAGCAACGATTCTGCTTCTGATCAATTGCCTGATGACAAGGTTGCTAGAGCATCTGATCTTTCACATTCTTCCAAAGTGGTGTCTGTAGATCTTATGGATAATGGGCTTGATGCCGTACAAAGAAGCCATGATAGATTTAATGGCTTTAGTTCTAAAGATACTTCAGGGATGCCAAGATCTGAACTGCCTGGAAAGAACATTGTTGTGGAAAAAGCAACAGATGATCATTCAGGTAGGGAAAGCAGAAGAAAATCTGAAAAAAATGACCGGCCTGACAGGAATACTTCTGAGAAAGACTTTGTAAAGGAGGTACACAGTAAGACCAGGATAGATGAAAAAGGTTATGAGAACCATAGAAGGAAGGATGAAAGAAATCATAAAAGGGAAAAAACAGATTATGGCAGTGAGGCAAAAGAAAGGGTGAAAGAACACAATTCCAGGCATGGGGAGAAGGCAAAGGAATCAGAGTCAAGGAAAAGATCGTCTCATGTTGATGTCAAGGATGATAAAAGGGAAGCAGAAAAATCCCACAGAGGTAGTGCCACTGACGATACTAGCCGAAAAAGAGAGCATACAAAGGATAAGGGGGAACATAAATCAAGGCAAAAAGATCAAAGTAATTCTGAGAGGCATAGGAGAAGACGGTCATCTTCAGTGAGTAGTAGAGGTCGAACCAACAAGGATCGTATTGATTATGCTGGTAATTCAAGTGGTGAAGGATCAGATGGCTCAAAAAGGTTTGGAGTATATTCTATTTAAACCTCATTGTCTGGTTGTTATATATAGTGTCTCATAATGTTTGTAATGCAGGAAGCATTCAAGAAAGCGTGACTTATCACCGTCTCCTGTCAGATCTAAAAGAAGGTATCATTTATTAAGAGATCCTTACACTGTTCAGGTTTGCAATATTGAAGTTTGTGTTCCAGAGCATCTTGCACTGTGTTTATAGGCTATATCAAATTTGTGCGTGCGTGTAATATATTTACCGTCATACTAATTCTCATACGGTTAATGTTTTATGCTGTACGTTGATAGTGTCAATTGATCTGTTTTCCTTTTCTTGTTATTAATAGAGTGTTGGTGATTTACAAATAGGTTATCTTAACTTTATATGTGCTAATTTGAATCTTAGATGTTGACACTACCAGCTTCTCTATGTTTTATTTAATGATTCCATCTTTAGGTCAATCTTCTCATGATTTGGGTGTGAGGACTTAATTGTTTACCTCAATCTTCACTGAAGCTCTATCTTGCTGTTTAAAGGCCAGAAAGTTATAAATTTATTTCAGCATTGTTTTTGGACTTTGGCTTTTCTAATATGTTGTGTTTTATTCACTTGTTTCGGTAAAAAGAAGCTGTTATCTATGTAATTGTATTCCATTTTTTTTTTCAAATCGTGATTGTTATCTAAATGTGTGTTTGTGTTGGTATTTTTGGATACATATTTTATGTATAATTAGATTATCTATGCTGGCCATTATTTATAAGATTACGCTGCATCTTATGCAACTTACGATATTACTATTACCAAAAGTTACAAATTTGAAAATATAACCGTTGACTTATTTTATACCCTGTTTCTTTGAGAAAAAATATCGATCCTATGATCAGTTTGAGGATGCTGAAGCTGAAACCATGCCACAGATGGGTCTTTATGCAGTTGAAGTTAAATTATCTTATTGCCTGTTATATGGAATGTTTTTCATGTTGTTCACGTTTTGTAGTAATAATCACATTTTCATGCACTTTTTCGTCTACTGTGTGTATTAGACCCATCAATTTATCTCTGCAATATATTATAACATATGCAAGAGCAAGATATTTTTGATGTGCACAAATTTTGGCACTTGTTTATCCATAATTGTAAGGATATCTCTACCCTGAAGCTAGAATTTAAGACTTTTGACTGTGATCGTATTCATAAGAAACAGAAAAGATTTATTGTACTAGGCCTCTTCGAATGGAGTGTTGACACTGAGTACCAGGTTGAGTTGTATTTATAAACTTTGTATACTTTAAACTCACCAAGTCAGTACGGTGGTTTCATTTTTAGACAACTTTCGCGGTCTCCTCATAGCAAGCGTTCTCAGCGCAGGCATTCTCCCTATTCTTCTCTTGATTCTTCCAGGTTTGTTGCCATTAAGTTTTCCTGAGATTAAGATTTATGTTTTTCAGACAAACTTCCATCATATAAGATTAAGCTGCACAGGTGAATTGTCAGGCTTCATATTTATTGGTTACTTGGTGCCTTGTTTATATATTGCTTTCTTTTTATGTAGGGGAAGGAGGTCAAGATCCAGATCACCTGTTCGGCGGCAGAGATGAACGATGGAAACAGAGAGGATTGAGTTCTGCATGGTCGAGGTTCATTCACCAAAACATCAATTAGGAGGGATAGGGAAGCTTGTGATATCTGGTCTTTGGACTGCAAAGGGAATTTTGATTCAAAAGTAATACGTAGTGATGACTTTTTTCCCATTTCTGTACGTTCAATATATACTGTTGTTTTCTTCCTGGTTTGCTACTGTTCTTTAAGGGTAGTATAAAACTAGGTAGAGCTGGATGTGTGGTGTTATGTGATTTGATGTATAAAAAGGCATGAAAAAATCGATAGATTTACCTTTTATCAGAAGTCCGGTATGTCTTTAATCTCAGCAATGATTCAGATAAATTTTAATAGATTAATATGCTAACCAATTTTCTTGTGTTCATTCCCTTTCCACCCTATCCAAGTGACGCAAATATTAGATTGGGTTATTTACTGTGTCAAACAGTTGCAAATGTGAACGTGTTTGGTTTAATGACATTAGTTGATTTAAAGTGAATGGCAATACACGTTTCTACTGTTTCCGAGTACTAAAAGACGTTTGCATCTTAAAAGAACGTCGAACACACACACACATATATAAAAAATTACAGTAATGAATTTTGAAGTTCTGTGGAGTAGATGTATATGAAAAATGTTCATGTGATGTTTTTTCAAAGAATTAAGAGAGTTGATGTAAGGATGGAGAAAATAGGAAGAATTTGTACAATTTTATGAAGCCTCGTGATTTGGTAATACTAGTAAATTTTTTTGTTCATGGATCTTAGTATATTTGATTTCAAATACTTAACTTTTCAAGGTGAATCTAATAAACCATATATTCCTATTCGTAGCACTTAAAATAAAAAAATCTGTGTTTTAGTTAAAATAGCTAGGGAGATACGCAGCCTCAATTCGAACTAGATCAAAACTTTAATTAGTGCGTCAAATAGCAGATTTAATTTATGAAAATATAATCATACTATGATTTTACATTGTTATCTTTAACAAGTTCAAAATAGCAAACAAAGCATTGAAACAATCATATTCATACTTCGAGGACTATTAAAAGTCTCCAAAACATAGTGTAACATACATTCTGCGAAGGAATGTAAAATATATAAGAAAACTAGAATGTATTAAAAATCAAACGAAAAAGGATACATGATTATGAAAAACGACACATGCAAAAATATAAGCGACCACAAAAGAATAAATCATTTGAAAAGCTAAAATAAATTCTAAAGACCATGAGGAAATTTAAAGAATTTGAGTTTTGAGAAGAAAAAGTAACGAGAAAATTGCAAATGAAAATAAACTTGCAAGAAATGTAAAATAATTAGACTAAGAAGTTGATTTTGAGCAATCTGAACAATCTTAAAGTGATAATATGTTTTTAAGCGTCGTATTTTTATATTTTCTCACCCATCCCTTACTTTTGGTGAAGAAACACTAACCTAATACTAAACAACTATTGATTGTTAACTGTGTTGGTCGTTCAAGTAAATAGCCATGTTTGTGTCGGTCTCCTTTACGTATTCATTTGGTAACGTCCACATGCCATTCATGAATTCATGGTGCAGAAACACAGGCAACGACACTGAACCTCATTAACTTCCATTTTGTTCATCATACGTCTTTATAATTTAGTATATGTAACGCCTTTGACTCTTCATTACCTACTTACCTTTCTATATTCAATTCAATTCTTCCAGCTCTTACGTGCTCGTGACGTCAAACTTCACATTCTAAGTATGGATTTAGTGGGTTTGTTAGAATTGCATTTCTTCCTTTCAGGTAAAGCATCACTCACTCACCCTCTCTCTTTCTCTCTTAACAACCCATCTCACAAAACAAGGACAAAAATTTCTCATTAATACAAGCCATGAAGGTCCTTAATTTTTCCGTTCCTTGAATTGCATTCTTTCAGAGCATTGTCTCAAAACATGTAAATTAATCTTGTATTTGATTTGCAGGGATCTCAGGTGGAGCTATGGTCGGTTTGGCTATCTGGGTTTGCCTTCATTGCTCTCTCTCTCTACGCCACTCAGAGATTACCTTCATTGAAGGATCATACCAGAACTTCCAAAGATGTTATATTAGATTCCGCAAGTCTTAGTATTACCATATTCACAGCTCCTAAACCCTTTAAGGGCTCTACTGGGGCCAAACAGACTCTTGCTGTTCGGTCATGGTTGGCTCTGTCTCCACATGTTACTGTTGTTTTGTACAGCCAACATCCTTCCGTTGCCTCTTTTGCTGATTCTTTTGATTCCAGGGTTTTAGTTGATACTAACATTGATTTTACGTAAGTATAGTATTCATGATTTCATATTCATTACAGAATTTGTTTGTTCTTCTTTTTGAAATTAATTCTGTTACACTCAAGGTATAGTAGACACTTACAAAGATTAATTTATTTATTTTTATATATTATCAGTGTAAAAATTCTTGTATCGTGAACTCATTATATGTTAACTACATTTTTATCCAGCTTCCTAGGTACACCTTTTTTCCACTCCATGATTGCAAAATCACGCTCACACACATCAGAGATATCTGTTATCGTTGACCCTGATATCATTATCCTTTCTGGATTCATCTCCACCTTAAACCATGTGTATCAACTTGACCATGATTGGCTTCTTGTTGCTTCCGCTCAAAATGTTTCTTCCTTCCCATTCCATTTGGATGAGTCTGGGAAACATTGGCGGAGAGGTAATGGGAAACGAATGAAGATCCAGCAGGTATGAAAAATTGAAAATCTGGGAAAAACTACTCACTGAAAACACTTGTATGCTCAAGAAAACTATATTGAATAGTTCTCTCTTCTTCAGCTGCAGAAAATGCTTCAACACAACTGGCAGGGGAAACGTTGCTATACAAGAATGATCATGGTGTGGAACAGCAAGGATGTGCCTCTACACGATGGAGTTCTTCCTCCTTTCTTGTACGGTAAAGGTATACATAACAACTGGCTGATTCATGAGGCCGTGTCATCTGAGTTCAGATTTGTGTTTGATGCTAGTTCGACCATCACAAGTTTCTATTTGAATGAAGAGGATGATTTTAGTCCCACACAAGGAAATTCTAGTGCTTTAGATGTTGAAAATAGAAATTGGGAGTACATTGGCAATTCCCATGTAGGGGCAAACTATGGCTCATTTTTCTACAGTGAGGCTAACTCTAACCTGGTCAAACTTTTGAAGTGCAATAAACGATACATTGCGGTTGACACCAAGAAAAATGTTGTTTATTCAATTGGACACCAGGGTGCAATAAACCTGATGAAGGAAAAATATTTTCCATCTTGGTTGAAGGAAAATACAATGTATTGCATTGATAGTCTGAAACCACAGACTATCTCATTAGATTGTTCTGATAAGGATCAGAGGGAAATTCCAGCAACTGTGGAGCTTCCATTCTCCTTAGAATCACTCCTGTCTATCACTGCAGACAAAACTAAAACAGTTATACTTACCGTTGCTGGATACAGCTACAAGGATATGCTCATGAGTTGGGTTTGCAGATTACGAGAACTGTTTGTTGAAAATTTTGTTGTGTGTGCCCTTGATCAGGAAACTTATCAATTCTCCATCTTGCAGGTATGTGCTATTCTGCTCTGCATAATAGTATTTGTGCAACTTCTCATTTATTATTTATGATCAAAGAAGTTTTTTCTGAAGTCTATTATTTGTGATCAATTAATGGGTCTTGACACTATTACATCAAAAAGAACACCCAAAACCTTTTTCTGAGTCGTTCCCTTAAATACAGTGTTAATCTTTTCAGGCCTAAAGATAATTTATTAGCAATCTTGCTTAATAAAATTCATCATTTGTGCACATGACGTGGATTTTTTTTATGCAAGCACAAAAACAACCGTTGCTTAAAATATTTTGTTGTAAGAAGAAACATTAATCAAGAAAATATTTCAAACAGTAATATGTAAGTTAAGTATAAGACTGGTAAAATTAAAAATTAAATTGAACATACACATTAATAATTTTAGCATCGAAGTAGATTTTTAAGTAGGGTGCTTAAATGCATTATAATACCCACAAAATAGAGTTAAATGTATTCTTTTGTTTCGAACTTATACACATTAGCCATGTTTAGTCGAACGTACCATGTGAAATCTATGAAGAAGGATAAGAAACGAATCTATCATTAATGTTGTTAACACATTACATGCTACTTTTTATGGCCAGAGATGTGAAAACTGTTAATGCAGGATACAAACTAATAACGGTTCATTATTCTATTCGTGTTCAAATAATAATAATAACAGTAATACAAAAAAAGTTCTATTTGTGTTCATGCTGCCTTTACCTAGATGCTCTCAAAGCTTAATTAACTACGTCAGTTTAGTTATCATATTTTCTTGTATCTGAATGCAGTTACCCGCTTTCTGTTAAGACAGGGAATTCCAGTTTTCACAGATCCAACAGCTCCAAGTAACATCAGTTTTGATGACTGCCACTTTGGCACCAAGTGCTTCCAAAGGGTGACGAAGGTGAAGTCAAGAATTGTTCTGAAGATTCTCAAGCTAGGTTACAATGTACTTCTCAGTGATGTTGATGTATACTGGTTCAAAAACCCAGTTCCCTTACTTCACTCTTTTGGCCCCGCTGTTCTTGTTGCGCAGTCTGATGAATACAAAAAAGAAGGTGCTTATTTTACACTTGAAATTCATACTTTTTCCAAACTAGAAACATAAAACATCCATTACTATGATTTGAGTAAGAAAAGAGTATAAACGTATAGCAAAATTTCTGTTCTATCTTCATTTATTTTGCATTGGCAATCATAGTTTTGGAGTGACAAGTGAGTAAAAGCAAAGCAGAATACTAACATATAAGAAACAAACTCAGAGGTTGGGTGCAGATTTTTCCAAGGTTTGGAATATTCATTTGTTGTCATTTGTGCAGGACCAATAAACCTACCTAGACGCTTAAACTCTGGCTTCTATTATGCTCATTCCGACACTCAGACAATTGCTGCTATAGAGAAAGTCGTAAGACATGCAGAAACTTCTGGCTTATCAGAGCAGCCAAGCTTCTACGACACGTTATGCGGCGAAGGAGGATCTAACCGTGTCGGTGACGACAAATGTGTGGAACCTGAAACAAACCTAACGGTACATTTCTTAGACAGAGACCTTTTCCCAAACGGTGCTTACCAAGAACTATGGCGGGAAAAAAACGTGAAAGCAGCATGTTTGAAGAAGGGTAGTTACATCATCCACAACAACTGGATCAGTGGGAGGCTCAAGAAACTGGAGCGCCAAGTGTTGTCTGGTTTATGGGAGTACGATCCTGGCACAAGAATGTGTCTGTGGTGCTGGCAAGGCACGGTATCAGACACTGAAGTTAATTCTGAGGAAAGGGTTGATTCCTTCTTATCCAGTCTATGAACTTGTTTTGTCCTCACTCAAATAAAAGCCATTGCTTTCCCTTTGTTTTGCACATGTCCCAACCTCGGATTCATCGCGCCATAGAGAAAGCCGGCCATAGGAAACTTCGAAGCATCTATGACGAGTCTCTTTAAATAATATCTCTGTGGCACACGCTCTTCCGCTACCCAGCTCTAGTTTCTAAAAGAAATGGTGAAACATTCAGAGAGCATAAGAATAAGTTTGAGGTGCAGGCTATGCTGAAGCGTGTGGTTCATTCGTTAGGCCGGGTGGAACATAGAGAGAAAGGTTCCAGAAGGAAGAACCATCAGAGTGAAAGCGTGCCGTCGCCGGAATTGTACTCGCCGTCCAAGGATTTTGTTGTGAGGATAACTCACGCGGGTGGACACCAGGAGCTGTATAGACATGCAGTTCCTGCGTCTAAGTTGATGACCAAGTATCCAGGGATGTGTGTTGCACGGCCAGAAGTGTTCAAAGTGCCTCATCAATCGGTGCTATGGAGAGAAGAGGTTCTGGTGCCTGGCCACAAGTATATCCTGATCTCGTTTAGGGACGTGGAGAAGCTGAAACGAAAGCTTTTAGAGGAAGAGAAGAGCAAAGAGGCTGATGGGGTGGTGTTGGAAACAAAGACCAGGTCTCCTAAGGAGAGAGTGAGAGTGCAGAATGGCGTAGCAGGCCATGAGACACTGGATGCATTGATCAATAGTGGAAACAGTCACAAAGAAAATGGGAAAATGAAAGAGGCAAATGGAGTTGCAGGCCAAGGGGTGTTGGAAAAGAGGACAAGTCTGTCTCCCAAAGGGCAAGGGAGCAACAGTGTTGTGAAAGAGGGAACGGGGCTAGGTGTAGAGAAGGTGGACACAAATATGGATGGTTCTTTAGGTGAAGGACGTGTGGAGGACTCTTTTTTCTCTGCAAAGGACTTCTATGTCCCTAAGGAGAAGTCCATAACCCCAAGACCTTCAAGAAGAAAAGGAATAAAAGGGAAGAAGCCTTTTGTGGCACCTCTTCCAAAGCCACGGCCATATCGGAGCTTGGGATGGCAACCTAGCCTCCCAACTGTGAAGGAACTCTCGCCATGAATTTTGTGCTGGCTTTCCTTTGTACAACTCTTATTCTGCTATGGTACTTGTGTGCCATTGAATTACTGGTTTCTCTTTCTATTAGATAGCTGTTGCACCATTTTAATAAAATCAAAAACATAATTCCCACCTTTTTTTAGTAGTATTGTTTCCTTGTGCATAAGGAACTTTGGCATGTGTATTAGACAGCAGAAGAAAAAATCTGAGCCATTTGCATAAAAATATTGCTATGCTAGCATTGGCGTAACTTCTCACAAATCCAACACCACAAATGAAATTGAGTTATCTCGTTATATTGAATTCAGGTATCTCCATCACATCTCATTTATTTATTTTATTAAATTCATACTTTCATGTTATGTTGAGATTTTTTTTTTTTTTTATTTTCTAAGTAATCACCTTCTAATTCAGGCTCTGTTAATAGGATATGTTTTGCACTTGTACCATTTTCACATTATATTGCTCCACAAAATTGGGCTAGAGATTAAGAAGCTTGATCGAATCTCTCATCTCTATTTCAAAGAATGTTTTAACAAGTGGATTTTAAGCAGAGATGAGGCAAAAAGGTTAAATCAATTCACTAAATACAGACCAATATTGCCGAATCCGTAACCTTTAAACATATAACAAGGAAGCTTATTAAGAAAAATACTTAGCTAGATAAAAGTAAAGTCTAAAAATGCTAGAGCTGAGGAATGCTCCACTCATTTTCTTTCTTATTAAATTTCCATCCGAGATTAAATGAACTTAGTGATCACAGGCTTGACATCCGAACATAAAAGATTCTTCCCTTGCCAACTGAGTTAAGAACCTTACATCCACTATGCATGTGCTGCCACACCAATCCCCTCTTCTCCAATTTGTACCGAAGAAATCAATGCTTTAATAGATGGTGAAAGTAACTTGAATTAATCACCTTTATAAGCGTTCACATCTCGGAATGCAGCCTCATAAAATATAGGACAAAATCCTAGTCAAGATCCAAGTGTAGATGACTGAGAGAACAGCACCAACTGGAATAGTGACTATCCATGAAGCCACAATCTCCTTCACAGTTTCTGATCTGACACTGTTAAATCCTCTTGCAAACCCAACACCCATTACTGCACCTACTAGAGTATGGGTTGCAGAGATGGGTAGCCCCAGCTTTGAAGCAAACAGAACCACAGAGGCAGCAGCAAACTCAGCTGCAAATCCTCTGGTTGGTGTAAGTTCTGTAATCTTCTTTCCTATTGTAGCTATCACTCTATAACCCCACATCATTAGCCCTGCAACTATTCCAAATCCTCCCCAAGCGAGAACATCGGTTGGAATAACAATCTCAGCTCCCGTGGCACCACCTTGAAGGATAGCCAGTGCACCTGCCAGTGGGCCTATGGCGTTGGAGACATCATTTCCTCCATGAGCAAAGGACATGAAACATGCTGAAAGGACTTGCATGTAACCAAAGACTCCATAAACTATTTCCAATTGAGCACCCTTTGGGCCTGCCACATCATCCAGGAATCCTATATTGTGGTGGACAGTCTCCTCTTTTGGCTCAGGCTTTGGAGTATTTGACTTGGCCAGAAGATGGCCCAGCTGCTTTCTGATGATTCTGTCAACCAGAAAAGCACCAACAGTTCCACAGCCTAAAGCTTGGGCCAGAGCTAAAGGAAAGCTCTGGCTAAGGGGGAAGGCAACAAATGAAATCCCAGTAACACCCAGAAATACAGCAATTGGTGCCGCTGCAGCTGCTGCTAGTCCGGGGTTAGGTGCACTGTACACAAACTGGACGGGGGAAGGATTAAGAGCAGGAATTTAATATTTTCTGATTGACAAGTAATCATTTTTTCCAAGCCAAAAAAAGTTCGAAAATGAGTCCAAAATTGTTCAATAATAAATCTTGAGCACAAAATATTCGAGTTTAATTTTGATGTACTCCTCATATATAGTCAATTTTTACATTGTTCCAATCATCATATCCTTTATGCTCTGTTTTCTGGAGAATAGAGAAATAAGTTGAGGGAGAATAAAATGGAAGACTGAAAATTGGTAAGAAACAAAAGGAAGGTTAAAAGTGTTTGGTTGTGGAAAAATATAAAAGTGATGGTGAGACTGGAGATGAGTAAAAGTAAGTGAGAAACAGTATAGTAGATTTAAAATAATTTTTCTTTTCCGTCTTTCCTTCCAAATAATCCACATTAGTTTCATCCTCTCCACCCAACACACCATTAATGAGTTTGAAAGATCATGTCATATTCTCGTTAAACTATGAGATGTCACATACAGTTTAAAGTTTTTTCCATTCAGAATGCATATACATTAAAATCAAATAATTTTGGACTAAAGAACCTTTCTTTTGAAATTTGATTACTTTTTCCTAGTCTGCTTTGAAATCGAATCGGAAAATACTAGAACCGAGAAGAGAGCATGTTGGATTCAAGAGTTTACCCTTCGGATGCACTTGTAGACAAGAAATGATACAGCTGCTCCCATCAGCGGTGAGACAACCCACGAAGAGATCACCCTTGCTAGTGAACCCCAGAAAACGGCTCCAGCACCTCCATATGCTAAACCAAACCCCACCATTGCTCCTACTATACAATGTGTAGTAGATACTGGCCAACCATAATATGATGCAATCTGCATAATGCAAAATAATAAATAGATGTCGAATGTCAGTGGATTGTTTGAATATATAAACAAAACATTACTCCTGATTTATCTCTTGAACAAAGCTATAAGTTCAAAGACTAGGTCCAGATTGGTAGTACTATATTCCGGATGCATAAATTTCTTCATACGTAATTGTTGACAAGAAGTTTACCAGTACTTCAAAAAAAAAAAATTATCGAAACATGAACACATATTACTTGTAAGCAATGAGCATCTAACACCAGTAGCTTCAAAATGTAATCTGTAAAGAAACAAGAAATGCCTTTGATAATACGAATTTGAGTTCAATCTTTCGATTTTCCGCAGTCGTTCAAAACGATGCAATTTTTAAATATCAAGGAAACTTGGTTTCAAAAGCATAGTTTTAGAATTTTCTTAATAACCATGTGTAGCACATCCTAAATTCACTATACAATTAACATGCTGCATACTAAGTTATTGATAAGTACTCATGCATTAGAGGAACACATCCTTAGTTAGAATCCTCTGTTGGTAGCTCTTTCCGAGACAAGGTTAAGAAGCACCAATTGATAAGTATGTAAGTATTTGGTGAACTATTCCTTAAAAGCTAGTTATTAAGGAGAGAATCACACACTATAACATTTCAACGAACGTTTCATACTAATCAATGTGTGATCGAGACACTCATAAACTTTGTAGGAAGTCTTCCAATAAAACGTGAAATGTAACAACGTCATGAACCTCTATACTCCTACTGAACCCTACCATAACACGTACCTGGGAACTATGTTCAAAGTATACATTCATCAATTTTAATGTTGCTTATACATTCATGTACTTTTCAATTACAGCAACGCAACCTAGATACGTAAAAGGGGAAAATACTAAAGCAGCTGTCGACTTATGTGTAAAAGATGCGTTGCATATAAGTACCTTGTGTTAATCGCCAACCCCTCTCGGGGTACACACTAATATCTTCACATTTTAACATCATATATTAAGGAACATATACCTATATTGTCTTAAGATTACATGTTTCCGATGAGTCCTTGATGAGTCCGATCAAAGGGTCATAACCCTTAATCTTTTAGGAATTCAAATACATGTCAGATTTAAACAATTATATTTACAGCATAAACAAAGATTAAGGTGATTGGACAAGAGGTAAGTGTACATGAATCCCAAATCCACTAAATATAGCATAAATAGATCAAAGTATCAAAGTATAAGACACTTTTAATGTATTACATATTTATTATTTTACTTTTTTTTTAATCATATACCTTGGGTGACATTCTTTTGAACTAACATAATTAACAAATTACGCATTAAAATATTTATTTGAAAGTTTACTAAAATGGGTTACTCCGTTTAAATTAAATATGACAATCTTGAAATCATGAAGTTAGAGTGCATTCCAGTTTAATAAAATATATCTTCTAATTAGAAGGTTTTAAAGTTCAATCTATAACCGCAATGACGCGCATATTCATCTACAAGTTCAGTAACTATAACAACAGCAATAGTTTAATACCTCTTGATAGATAAATTTGACCACAAATTATTTTATGTAAAAACTTCTAAAAAGGCTTAAGCAAGAAAGTCATATTTTTTCACTCTTCTATTTTGGGCCTTTCTTTTTCTTCCTTTTTTCTCATCTGATTCTATCCGATCTTATGGGCACTACCATGCATAGTGGTTTTGTGTTGTTTTTTCTTGCTTAGTTTACCTGCAACCAAGTACCAGCAGCAGCTAGAGAAGAGAGCAAGCCAGCGAAGAGCAGAGTATCCTTCCCATTGAACACGCTGGCCAACAGAATCCCCTTCTGCATCGTGCTCGTCACGTGCGTCCCCATCAACAGCGCCCCGGAAAACTCCAGCACCGCCGCCGTCAGCACCGCCTGCCGCAGCGTCAGCGCGCCCGACCCCACCGAGGTCCCCATCGCGTTCGCCACGTCATTGGCGCCAATGTTCCACGCCATGTAGAACCCGAATAGCAGCGTCGCGTACGACAGCACCTTGGTCTTCAGCGCCAGCCCCTGCCCCAGCGACTTCATCATCAGCGGGAAGCTCAGCACCGCCAACGCCATGCATATCGATATGGCCGACGCTGTTCCCGAAGACACGTCAAAGGCCTTGGCAAGCCCATCCACCTCATCGCCGTTCGCCGCTCGCACTCCCTCCTTTCGCCCCTCCGCCTCCCCTTCAGCGTAAGACGACAGCGTGGCGAAGCGCTTGGCGGCGCTGAACTGCCTGAACCTTAGAATGTTGAGCGAGCATGGTTTTGGTGCAATCGGCGGCGGCGAGGGAACGAGAGTCTTGACGCGGTGGGAGTGCCGGAGGAAGAAAGGGGAAGTGGTGTGCGAGTTTTGAAGGAAGGGAGTGTGTTTAGTCGAAGCGAAGCGACAGGAGGGATTCATGTTGGTCGAAGAATGATGAGAAAGAGTGTGTTTGGAATCTGTGTGTGATTATTCGTTGAGATTGTTGGGCGTGGAGAGGCACAGGTGGTGGTGGTTGTGGAGGTTGCGGGTGAGGACAAGGGAGGGAAATGTGGCAGAGAGCATAGCGAAGTGAGGGTGTGTTTGGAAGCTTGTTTTTTGGTGGAGGGAAATGAGTGGTTACTGGTGGTTCTTTACATTCTCACCAAACATATATCAGAAAACTTATGGTTCAAAATTGGAAGACAAATTCCCTCACTCCATTATCCTCAACCAAACACACACTTTTACATGTGTTGTCTCAACGTGTTACACGTGTACACATTGCTTTGGTTGGGCACCAAAAAAGTGAGATAACCACCCCAATTTGGTAAGATTCTCCAATACTCCATTGCATTCAAGATACTACTACTTCAGTTAGTAGTTGCCTTGCCTCAACAAGTGCATCTTTTGGTAAAATAACCGTTATGTAATTTCTTAAAATTTTCACTCCTTTTACCACTGTTACCTACAATAGCCAATAATTGGCTTCCTTGCTTGTTTGGTTCCCTATTTCTTAACATGTGTTTTGTTTCGAGGAAGTTGTTGCAATAAATGTGGTAGTGGGCTTCGGTATAAAAAGGTTTAAAAAGTTCAAAAAATACAATAAATTATATAAAAACATGGTTGTCTCATTTATTTCCCTTTAATCATTTTATAAAACAATAATTTTATTTTAAAAAATAAAAGTAATATTATATATATATATATATATATATATATATATATATAAAAATTTTTTCTTTA
>Ga0209489_101882_pt1 | contig 43099 bp, 16 predicted proteins | sample SiratrowhiteBW_FD_187527 | JGI IMG/M metagenome (GOLD analysis project Ga0209489, IMG submission 187527) | Root nodule microbial communities of legume samples collected from California, USA - Siratro white BW (SPAdes) (version 2) | ecosystem: Host-associated > Plants > Roots > Nodule | place... | reverse complement strand
TTTTTTTTTTTTTTTTTCCCTCCCAAGTTTGTGTTCATGTTCTAATGCATGTTTCAGAAGTTGATCTTTATTTTTATTTTTTTTCAAATCCACATATGAAATATAGGGAATTTACTAAAAAAATGTATTACTCTATAATATTTTATTTTAATTCCGGTTTGTGAAAAAAAAAATCATTTTTACATTTAATAATACTAATAAAAAACAAAAAAGAAATGCCATTTGGATAAAAAAGAATCTAGACAATATATTACTTTACAAGTCAAAAGTTAAAGCAAAGATTTTATAAAATTTAAAACCAAAATAAACGAACATTTATAATGCGATGAAGATATTTATTCGATAAAAGTGTTATGCTGCCGACAAATTATTACAAGATAAATGTCAAGAATAAATAATATGTATTAGTTGCCTAAATTGTTCCATATGAAAATTATTAGATGGATAATAGTATAAAAAGAAGGCATAAAAACTAAAATTATTTATAGTATCCTTTGATTAAAAATTGTAATATACAACAAATTTACCAACTACTTAAAAAAATTTAATTTAAGCAGATTTTATTTATATTTAATCTTTTAACTTTTACATCTAAAAACCATTTATTTTATTTCTTATGTATAGAACTTTCTAGTTCTTATAACTCTAGATGAAAGGATTTAGACAACATATCTAAAGAATAAAACAGTTATAATAATTATTAAACTATAAAAACCAATAAATAAAGGTTGTATATTTACATAGAAGTTAAATGAATAATTAAAGATGAAATTAATTTGTAATAAATGTTTAGTGATTTAAAAATCTTACAAAGAAAAATATTGATGAGATGGCAAAGGAAATAACATATTTAAAGACTAAAATAAGTAAAATAATTATTGAAGTATAAAAACCAATAAATGAAGTTTGTATATTTACATAGAAGTTTAATGAATAATTAAGACGAAATTTATTTGTAATTAATGTTTAGTGATTTAAAAATCTTACAAAGAAAGATATTGGTGACATGCAAAGGAAAAATAGGAGGGCAAAAGTGATATTTCGCGCTGTAGCATGAGAAGTTCGTCCCGTACAAATTCTATGTATAGTGGCCCAGTTGGTAAGGAGTTGCAGAAAATCTTAATTCCTTAAAAGGCAACTTTTTTTCTTCAATTTTTTTTCAAAAAAAAAAAATTAATACCCTTTCTCTCTCTCTCTCTCTCTCTCTCTCTCTCTCTGCAGTTTCATTCAATTCCACCTTCAATCAAAACCCCTCTATCTGCTTTCGCTCTCTTATCTCTCTCTTCCATTTCCTTCCTTCAATCTTACCACTATCGCTTTCATCTCTTTCTCTCTCTCTCGCTTCAGATTTTGATTTTGGGTTTTTTTCCCCCTTTTTTCATTTGGGTCGATGGTGTTTGGTGTGTGACGGTAATTGGCGGGAAGTAACCGTCAATTCCGATAGCCCATAGGTGGAAAGTTTGAAACTTGAGGCGTTTGAAGAAAAGGGGTTATCGTTTCGTCTTCGATGGCGAACCCATCTGGGAACCATCAAGAGCACACGCACGTGTCGTCTTCTGCTCCCGAGACTTCGGGTGCGGCTCTCGCCATGAAGCACAACCCTGGCATCTCACTCGATTGGACTGCCGAAGAACAAGCCATTCTCGAAGATGGACTCTCCAAGTGAGTATATCTTCTTCTTTTTTGTGTTCGGTTTTTGGGGTTTAATTTGAGTGTTTTTGTTTTTTGGAGATTGGGGGTGTCTTTTGGTATTCTCCATATGCAATTGCTAAATCTTATCTTTGTGGTTTCATGTGATTGGAAGTGGGTTTTGATGGCTTTCTATGCCGAGCTGTGCTTTCCAGGCTAGCTCAAGTTCATAAACAAATCGAACCAATTTTCCTTTCGTAAAACTAGTTGAATGAGCTAATTTCTACTCTTAGTTTAAACATTAACTGAGTTTAATATTTTAGCCTCAACTCAACCATGTTCCACTTTGTAAATTCAATTAATTAAGATTTCCTTTTTTAATGATTCAGTCAAATTCAAAAATTGAATACTGAATAAAAAAATATTATTGCTATTATAATTTTTTACTACTACTACTGCTACGATTAATTATAATGAAAAATTGATGGCAAGCTAACGAGTCTAATGTGAACTGAAGAGCTAAAGCTTATTTCTGAGAGTATAAAAAAGTCCTAATCCAATTTGGGATCTGGGTGTTCAGAGCTTTATTCATAAAATGCTTATATCGTATTTTTTCTGTTATCATCTTGTAAATGGCTGCTTACTTCTGTTTGCACAAAGAATTACTAGAAACTAGGACAATCCAAAACTGAATTGTATCATTATATGTATCCGTGGAGATATCTTGTATAAGTCGATTCTTGTCTCGTTATGTTTGTGATAGCAGTTTGAAATCATTACAACATAGGAAACTGACCTTTTGAAATTAATATCATTATCAAAATCTTTATCTAGTGATATTTAATTAATTGCTTAAATAAAAAGCTTGATTTGCTATGTAGTTAGATTGCATGGTAAATTCTTTTTTGTTGTTGTACTGTGTTTGATTCCTGCCTTTTGAAGAGGAAGTGTGTATTTATGAAGTTCTATATGGGTAGTGTTAGTCATTAAATTAATGAAGATTCCAAATTTCGACTCTTAGGTATGCCTCAGAATCCAACATAGTACGCTATGCGAAGATTGCCCTACAGTTACAGCATAAAACAGTTCGTGATGTAGCACTGCGAGTCAGGTGGATGAATGTAAGTAAATACTTGTTGGTTGCTTTCTTGAGTTGTTTATGACATTCTGAAAACATATTCCCGCTAAGTTGATAAGGATGCTGTTACATCAGGTAAAAGTGTATCTATGTGTATGTCCATCGATTTCTTATCTATTTGGATCATATATCTACAAGGTTGGAGGTTATCACTTATCATGATTCCTTTTTTAGAAGATTTCCATTAAAGTGTTGAAGGGTTTAATGAGGGTAGCTCGTGCTTGTGCAAATTTCTTGTTTGGTGGACACGTCAAAATCTTGTCTTAGATATGTTGTTGCGTGATAGTTATCAATTGAATATTGGAACTATACATATGTAAATTTGATAAGGTTTTGGCCTCTTATGATCGCCCTTGTGAGTTCCTCATGACCTGTTCTTCAGCTTAGATGAAAGATTCTTAATTAGGTTTATGGAATTACCTAAGATACCTGATAAAATTCTTTAGGACCAACCATAATTTTGCTTTTGTAAAGAAAAAAAGTCAGTGATGACTGGATCCACCATTAGTATGGTGTGAGATACCTTTTTTGATAAGTTCTTAAAGACTGATTGCTCCCCACCCTTTATATAATGCAAAAGGAAATAAAGAAGCTTACTGTTATTTTTGGGATTGCTTTATACTTAGTTTCTGTGATCACTTATTATAATGACTTTTACTTTTCATTTTCACGCAGAAGAAAGAAAATAGCAAGAGAAGGAAGGATGATCATAATTTAACTCGGAAAAGTAAAGATAAAAAGGTACTGTTTTCATTAATTGGATATTTTATAATTATTGTATTAATTTTTAGATTGTTTTGCGTTCCACTCTTATACATGCCTATAGAGATGCCTTTATAAATGTCTTCTTCTAATCTATGAATGTTGGTTGTGTTTAAACCTATCTATGTGGGTGAATATATCGAATACTAAGTTTCTTTTGGTTGCTCATGCTGGGACCCTGAGACTCCTGATTTCAAGTTTCAAAATATACATATTTAAGTGAGAAATTTGTCTTTAATAACCTACTTCTATGGTAAATTCTCTTGATAGTCTTCAGATTGGTGCATCCTTTTGCTATGTGGATCGAGCTGACCTCTGGATACATTCTTCTGTAGATTGCTTATGACTGTGGAGAACCCTTTTCCTCAGCTCGTAATATATCAAACAAATCATCTCTTCTCCTGAGACTGTCTGGCCTTGTATTTTCATTTAATTTTCTCCCTGTATTATTTTTTCTAAAAACAGACGATGACAAACTTTTAGAATTCATATGCAAACATTTAGACTTCGTTACAAATTATTAGTTATTACATTTTTTTTATTTGTGTGGTGAGACAATTATCAGGCTTTTTGAAATTTGTAAAGCTTATAAACTAATCTAGAAGCTCCTTTTTCCAAAAAGCTAAAGAGAACAAATAGAAGCTTTGCTGCATGTCATAACAACAAAGTGTATACTCCACTTCTTTTTACAGAACATCGTTAGCTTCTATGAAAATAATATCCCCTATTTTCCAAATATGAATATTCAAAAGTATTTAAGCATTAGGTATTCTTGCCTTTTATTGCTGGATTTCAAAAAGTTTCATTTCCAAGGAGAAAATGTTGCATGAATGTTTCATGTGGAATTTGAGTTTGCTTTCAGTGTGTTCCTTCTAAACACGTGATGATTGCTCAACAAATTGCATGATGATTGTTATTATTATTGTTTTAGTTTTGGAATAGACAGTGTATTGTATGTGTTAGACTTTCTAACCAGGAATAAGTTGAGTGGGATTTTGTCCCCTCATTTCTTTTGACTGTTTAAATTAGGTGATGGTCTAGCATCTTGGTTGTTTGAAATAATACGGAAGTGGAACAAAAGAAAAGTAAAAAGGAAGAAAGCTAACTAAGTGTTATTGGATTTGTGATATACTGGAAACTCTAGGTTCTTTCTTTTTTCTTTCTATTCATGTTCAATCGGACTTTAGATGCTTAGCGAGTCTTATTTGGTTTCCAGGAAAGGGTTTCTGATCCTTCAGTAAAGTCATCTAACTTTGCTGCTCGGTCCAATGTCTCTCCTTATGCTCCACCAATGATTACAATGGACAACGATGATGGCATCTCTTATACAGGTTCAGTAACTTGGTTTAATACCTTGTGAATTTTTTCATAGATTTGGATGTGGTGATTTGCTCCATGCAAAGATGACAATGCAGGCTCCTCTGTCTCAATATCTCATAGGCACTTCTTTCACCTTTGAAAATTTACTGGACTCCTGTTATTTCTAAACGTTCAAACTTCTGTTTTTGAATTTTGAGTTTTTTTTTGCAGCAATTGGTGGTCCCACTGGTGAGCTATTGGAGCAAAATGCACAGGCTTTGAATCAAATATCCACAAATCTTTCTGCTTTCCAGGTGAATTGTCAACAATTTTAATTGATCTTCCCTATTGTGTGGCTGTCATAAATTGAATTTCTGAATCAGACTTCTTATAAACTTTTTGTATTCACTTTGTGGCCGTCAGTGTTAAGCAATTCATTTTATCCTAGTTCTCTTTTGATATATTCTCTCTTCACACCCTTGTTTTAAATTCATTTCAATTTGGTTCCTTTAATTTCATTGTGTGTTTTCTTGTCTCTTCAAGAATTCTCAGATCTAGGATGTTGTCAGAGGCACTGGAAGCCATATTTGAGGTTTTGGTATGACTAGTGCGAGAAACCTGTGCTCAGGTTATAGTAGAATAGAATTACAGTCCAGAGTCGGGTTTCTTCAATTATAAGTTTATAACTTGATAGGCAATAAAACAAAGGGAAAATAGATATGAATAATTATATACACGAGTTATTTTTCTAATTTAATAGCATTCAATGTATATTTTCTTTGCGTGTTTATGTCAACACAGATCAATAACTGAAGCAACATTTATAGACATGCCTTAATTCTGAAAGCAAGATCACAGATTTAAGTTAAAATACCAAATACAGAGAATGGAGTATTAATATCTTATATTAGCAGAGTGAGAACAACATTTTTATACTTTTATGTCAGGGCTGTTTACGTAAATGCAAGTAATCGTACCCTGAGTATGTTTGTTTAAATATATTCTCTGAAAATTTCTGATTTGTTTGATGTTTCATATCTTGTGTTAATTTAATAAAAAATCTGGCATGATTGGTGTTGTAGTGTTTTTTTTTATCTATTTTTGGATCCGTAAATGATGTTGTAGTTTATTGTTGTAGGTATCGCTTCCATTCTAAGGGATATTTTTTGTGGTTTTAAAGCTAACCTGTTAATGATTTTTGTTTGCAGGTACAAGAGAACATCAATCTTTTCTGCCAAACCAGAGACAACATCCTTAAAATTGTGAACGAGTGAGTTGTATTCTTTTGTTCTTGTCTATGTTTATTCTATTTGTAAGTGATTTATTTGTTTCTCTTTTTATATTGCCGTCTATGAATGCTAGCTGGTCCTTTCCTATTTGAGTATAAAGAACTTATAATCCAAAGTTGGCGTTTTAATGAAAATAATAAAGAATTATTTGAGTCTAAAATTTGATTTGATGTAAAGTAATGTCTTGGTGTTTATTTATGTTTTCAGGTTAAATGATTCACCAGAGGTGATGAAGCAAATGCCACCTCTTCCTGTGAAGGTGAATGAAGAGCTAGCCAATTCCATACTTCCAAGAACAGCTCTCCCTCCACAGTCATGATAAACATTCATTGCCTCATGCATATTTCTGCCTGCTCTTGTTCAGGAGAATAACTTCCAAACGCCAATCAAGTTGACCCAATATTTACTTTTGGAAAAAAAAAGAAAGCAAGAATGAATAATTGTTGATAATCATCAAGTTGAATTAGTTTCAAAATAATTTTATTTTATTTTTCTAATGTTGATTTTCCTGCTCTTTGTTCCCTTGTTGGCCTAACTTAGCTATATTATAGGAATTATTTAGTATTCTTGGTATTAATTGAGTTAAATTTAGGCAATTAGGTCAATAAGTTGTGGTATAATCTTATTTATCGTTAGTTATTTCTGTTGGTACATTTCATTATGCATATTTTATTATATTCTTGTTAATAATGTTCTTATGATAATCGGTTGTGAAATTAATAAACATAAGATTGTGCTATTATGAACATTTATAGTCTTGCCTCCTTTACGTTTTTTTGCCATTGTGCTGTTAAATGATAAATATTTTTTTACCAGAGATTGTCTTTCACAATTTGGATGAATGTAAGTGTGTGTGTAAAATGCAAGTGTCGTTGTCTGTGGGGACATGGCAGCAAGTTGAATTGTGCAGTCAAATGTGTATTGTCAGGTAATTTATGGCAACCTTGGAATCATGGTGGTCGCTGCTGAACCATTCATTCTTCTTCTTTTCACTCTCTATTTTTATATGCTTTTAGTTTTAAATGTTTTGGTGTATTTGCTTCTTCAATGCTTCTTCCACTTCCCTGCTTCATTCATTTCACACTTTGTCAATGCTCTAGGGTTCACATTTTTTTTATCTTAGTGTTACTATACAATCCATTCAAATTTATTCTTTTAATTTTTTAAAATAAGACAAAATAACTAGTTAATTTTATATAGGATTAGATCACACTAACAAAATATAATTTATCTAGAAAATGAGCTACAATCCCGTATAAATTTCTTTTATACGTACTGCACAGTTAATTATATTATTGGACAAACAAATTATTTTTCTTTAATTAAATTTTAAGTATCTAATAAATTTAAATACTTTTAATTAAGTTCATATTAAATAATTTCCTTTGGCTCAAAATGTAATAATTTTATATTTTCGTTTAAATATTTTGCTATTTGATTCTTGCCGCCAATAAAATGTTTATGTCTTGTTCTTTTCTAATTCCATTTTACTTTACTTCCTTCCGAAGTTATTGACGAATTTTTTATTTATTTTTTGGATAATTCCATTTTGTTAAGGCAAGATGACAGTAAGCCTGCCAAGCCCAAATTATAGACAATTTTATTTAGTCACATTTGCCAAACTAGTTTACATGACTGCAAAACTTCACAAAAACGGCCTGGTTAAGAAAATTATAATCTAAATTAAACTAGGTTATTCTTTTGTTCAATTTAAATTTAGTACACTTTGTAAAATAATAATTTTATTTAAAAAATTGCAATAATATTATTTTCTTAAAATCATTAATGTATTATAATTATATAATAAATTATCTTATTGATGTTAAATTTCAGCTTAAAATAAATTGGTATTAAAATTTCTCAAACTTCCCTTCCCTATAAGCCTACTAAACCAGACAAGCCTACTACCAAGTGATTGTGAAATGAGTTATGGACTACGATATTATATTAGATTTCAGTTTAATATCAATTGCATTATGTAAATTACTAAAAGATAGATAAGTCATACGTGAAACTTCCCATTACTCTCCTTCATAGCTCCCAACCAAACTAGGCAAGCATACTAGATATGTAATGTGGGACTTCCCAATAATTAAAATTAAAACTTAATAATATGATTTGAATTTTTTAAAAAAATTGATTATTGTTATGTATTTAAATTTATTCTAGAATTAGATCACACTAAAAACATAATTTATTTAGAAAATGATCCCATGTAATTTTTTTATACATGCTTCACAGTTAATTATATTATTAAGGAATCAAGTTATTTTGACTTAATTAAGTTAAGTATCTAATAAATTTAAATACTTTTAATTGAGTTCTTATTAAAAATGTCTTTTTTTTTTGTTTAAATATTTTGCTGTTTATATTTTACCGTCAATTAAATATGTAATCATTACGTTTTCTCTTCTCCGACTCAGTGATGATGGGAATAAGAAGACACAATTTGATTGGTGAATTAGAGATTAATGACCACGCCATTCCATTCATAACAACATCAATGAAGTAATAAAGTATTTAAAAATAATAAAAAAAATATTTTAAACACTTAATATAATATTTTTTAATAAAAATTTAATTAAAAATAATTAATCATTTATAATATACTCAAATCTTAATTAAAATAACTATTTTCAACTTTTATTAGATAAAACTTCTAACAATTTGCAAGAAATTCTAGTGGCTTTAAAATACAATCGGATAACTACGGTTTGCTTTGTTGTTAAAGTTTGGACATTATTTTTGTCATACTATTAAATTAGCAACTATTGTTGGCTAACGTGTCCGGAAGTTTCAAGAGAAAGTGATTGTAAATGCAATGCAGTTAGCAGTTTTGGGTCATTTTCACAAAATTCTAGCATTCTGATTTTTATTTAATATATATTTAGTGAAACCAAATCCTTTTAACTTCTTAAATACTTTTATCCAAATACATTTTTAAGTTCTATTCAATGTCATTAATTACTTTCTCTGTTTCTTTTTAAGTTTGGTTTAAGATTTTGCTGTCCAAACCAGTAAAAGTATTAAGTTTTTATAATTTGCAATAAATTTTATTTTTTAAATAATACTTTTACCATTTGATACTTTGTATTCTTTAAAAATCACTCTTCATAATTTTTCTTCTCTCTGTAATAAAGAAATATTAAATTTATTCTTTCTCTGTCTAATAAAAATCTTGAATCTTTATAATGAAGTTTAATATCTGAAACATTTTTTCTTATCTCCATGAAAATAAGTTTTCCTCTATAAATTTTCTTTATGATGTATGCATCAATTCGATTTTCACGTTTTCTTTGTAATTTCACTTTAACATCTTCCCTTTTAAAGAATAAAACAAAATTTATTGATTAATAAAAATGTAAATGAAAAGGTAAGAAATAATAAATTATTCATTAAATAATTAATTAATACAACCAGCAACCCACTTAAAGTCCCATAAAAGAATAATTTAATTATCTTTAACATTTTCAAAAGTAAGACTATAATTGATAGAAAATAATTAATGTAGTCTTATACTTTACAAATCAGCAATAATAAGGAACAATTTTTTCCACTCCAGACAATGAAAAAAGAACAGAGAAATTAGAAGTTATTCTTATCATTAAATCTATATACTATCTTCATATTTATTATTTTTTTATTTATTAATTTTTAATTTAATTTTATCGTAGCGTAAGTGAATATAGTAATAGAAAATTATAAATCAAACATTATCAATACACATAAATATGTCTGTCGGTAAGATAGGTTGAGTTAAGTTGTTGAATTTGAATTCGTTCAATAAAAAATAGGATTTAAATTTTAAATTTTAGATAAAAATGTATGGACACTCTCTGATATATTCTCGAATTACATTGAAATTCTAGTCCTTTTTGAATTTTATAAAAAAATATTGTTTCAAAGAATCACATTTTTTTTTACATTATACATCCACTTTTTTGAGTTCTAAAAACATTATAAGGAGACCATTATAATAGCAAAAAAATTGTAATTTTTTTTTTAAATTGAGAGCTATTATTGTCATGTGTTCTAAATTTAAAAATTCAAAATTGAACATAATTTCTCAAATTGCAAAATTCCGTAAAAGGTTAAAACCTTTAGTTTCTATTGAGTTTTATTTTTATTTTAGAAACAGAGTCAAAACTTTTTTTTTTTTTTCTAATTTGTTTCGTTATTGTCCATAACCAATCCGACAAACTCACTTCAGGTGAGATATTTTTGTATCTCTAAACAAAAAGGTTATTACAGTATCAAGTTTCTTAGTGTTTAAGAATGGAAATAGAAACACAACAACACGAAGATGATGATATAAAGCACACTTTGATTGATTCTTTGTTTTTCATAGTTGCATAAACCGTCTTCCACTTTGCTTCACCTCAAATATAAAACACAGAGAAAACACCATAAGGGTCCAAAGCAAACACAGCCTCCACAATACCAATAATAATTTATAAATAAATAATAAAAATAATAATAATAATATAGTGAGTTGAAGTGTTGAGGTTGTCCATCTTCGATGCTTTCACTTTTCCTAGATTTTGGTACGTCACCATTGGTGTCAGTGTTCATACCTTATTTTTAATTTTTATTTTCTCAATGAACAGTTTAAATTCAGAGAACCATATAGAGAAATTATAAACAATTTTTTGTTGCCCTTTTTGACCCTTTATCTCAGGGAGGCTTTTTCTTCCTCCAATGGAAATAAATGCAGCCCTTTCAATTTGAATTCCTCTCTGTAGCTTTTAATTTCTATAATTTTTTCAATACTCAAACCTTGACCCTTATGTAAGAGAGAAAATGTTAATTTTAGGAGCTACAGTTTTAAAAATTAAGAGACACGAACTATTAATTTTAGAAATCATACATAACAATCGTATTTGAAATTTTTAAGGATGAAAAGTATCGTTAATTCTATTTTTTGTCTTTTCGTCCCAGATCCAAACGTATAAAATTTGCTATATTAAATCAATTAATTAGTGATTGATAAATAATTAAAAGTTAATTAAAGACGGTAATTAGTTTTATTATGGGTGCAATCGGTTTTAATTGATAAATAATTAAAAATTAATTAAAGACCGTAATTAGTTTTATTATGGGTGTAAATTCGTATCCTGTTAATTAATTAAAATCTTTAGTTTAACTTTTAAAATAGCTACCAAAATATTACCTTATAAGGTAGTTTACGATTGCACGATAATATAAATAACTTTAACACTATTCTTAAATCATATCACGTACGTGAACTGATTAACTTTTGTAAAGAAAACGTATTTAAATTCGTGGTTATTTAAAGATTTTTACACTAGCATGATTTATAATTAAACTCACAATCAGAAGTATTTACTTAACATCTTGTGGTATTTTTAATGAAAAGTTATATTGTTAATTTTTTAACTTTTACCTTTAACATTTGAGGAGGCATAGTTACCTGTTCAATTCCTAGTGATGAAAAAAAAGAAAAAAAAAATTAATTGAGAAATTAATTTGTATTCGGAATTTCACTTACTAGCACAAAAAATCAGAATAAAAAAGAAAAAAAAAAAAAAAAAAAAAAAAAAAAAAAAAAAACTTGTGTTCAACGATGACATCAGATGGCATGGTACCTTGACTAGAAAGTCATGGCTTTGCCATCTTTTGACTTTACGAAGAAAAACAAGGTTTGGGTCGAAAAGCATTATTTAAACTTCATAGTTTAGACAAACAACAGTATCATATTTCGTAATATTTTCAATGTTTAATTTGAAGTAGTTGTCTCAGGTCAGAGGTGGATTAGGTACAAAATTTCTACCGTGTAGGGAAGTGTTTCACACGCTTTTCTTCAATTCAGTAACCTATTTTTAATAATAATGATGATAAAAAGTTCTCTAACCTTATTAGTTGTTGTTCTACTTTATTCTTTCATTTTTGGACATTTTTTAATTTATTTATTAGTTAATTAATTACTTTTATGCATGATCAGTGAAGCCACCACGATGGTTCATTCCTCACACGTAGATTTTTTAGCTCGTGTTTGCACCCCAAAAAGTTAACGTGTGAAGTGAAAACTTGAAAGGGGTGAAAAGAATGATCCAATTAATGCATAAACATTTGGCAAAAGAAACCAACCCATTCACGCTCTTATTTTGTTTTTTTCTGTCTTGAGAATTAGTTAAAGAGGGATAACAAAGATCTCGTAGTGTTTCTGTTGAGGTTGGATTTGGCTTCTTGCTCCTTAAGAACGCCATTTGACCAGTCTCAATTCTTATCATACGTGTATATATATATATATATATATATATATATATATATATATACATACACATACTTGTGTGCACCCAAATGTGGCTGTTCAAGCTGAATCTGTTCTTGTTAGAGAGGATTGAGAAGGAAGATTATATGCTACTTTTCACGCGGAGCCAGTGAAACTTCTTGAAGGGTCTTGGAGTGAATTTGCAGCACCTTTCGTATCTCTGATTATCGAGTAAGTTATTTGGAAATGATCACATGCACTTCCACAGTCAAAAAATGTTCTTTCCTTGTACCCAACTCATTCTATGTGAAAGGAAAACTTTAAAAAGTGATAAGCAATTACACCACAGAAACTGCTACAAGAGCAATTTACATGAAGAAGATTTCTTCTTCTATGTATCTAACATGCATATACATAAATTATCAGAAACTTCTTTCCTCTACCCTGGTTAATTGGGTATGGTTTATTTCTAGTTCAGTTACAGAACAAAAGGCTTTGAATTTATGCAGAATATGTGAACATTTCTTGGTTCTTGATTTGGCAGGTTAAAGATGGTCAAAGCTAACAGCACCATCACCCTAGTATCTATTATAGTTGTTGTAGTCTTGATTTTCCCAGAAGTAGCATCACAAGCCCTCTCACCCAGTGATTCTGTTGCAAGTAAGATTTGGTTTCCTCATAAATTCAATATATTGCTTCAGATTTTTTTTCAAATTGCCATGCACTTAGGGGTATTCGAGTGTATATTGATCTTGAAAGGATTAGGGATATATGAACTTGTTAATTTTAATCATATAATAGAAAAATCAGTTCCTTGTCAAATCTCATGAATTGCCCAATTGGGTAAGAATTAAATGACGTACACGACTAATAGACGTAAGGTGGAAAGCAACAACCCTAAATTGAGGGCATACATTTCAGGCAAAAAAACCAAATGGAAATTAGTCTATGTGATATGAATATGATATTCATTAACGTTTTGTTCCATTTATTATGTTGTCCTTCACGCTTTAAAAAGCCATTAGGTCCACTACTGATAAAGAAGTTTATAGTAATTTTAAATAATCTATTATATATTATAGAATAGAGAACGCATGTATAAGGTTGAATTTGATAGTCCAAAGTGAACGATTATGTTTATCTTGCAGAACATGACATTTAATTTTGTATATACCAAACTAAGTGACTGATAGATATAAGGTACAGATTCCACTTGTTTCATTTTTTGCTTTTAGTTTTTGTTATTGACAATAGAATTATTATGTTTATGCTTGATGCAGATAATGTGTCAGATACCATTAGACAATCGGATAATACTATTCGAGTGGATCCTCTAGATCATTTCAGAAAATACAGAGGAGGGTTTAACATCACCAACAAGCATTATTGGAGTGTAAATCTCTCAACCTTTTTATTTTTTATGATTGCAATTTGTAAAATCAATGATGTTGTTAACTTGTCCTTAACATTTTTGTAGTCGGTGATCTTCACTGGGGTATATGGATATGCAATTGGGGTGCTCTTCCTTTTGGGTGGAATTGTATATGGAAGTTTTTTGGTAATAACCTTGGTTTGCCAAAAAAATGACGGAAGAAGGATCAAGAAGGTCTTTCCTTGTAATTACAAGAGTTGTGATCTTTCAATTCCTTTGGCTATATTACTCGCCACTTTTGCTATGTGAGTGATTCATCCTTGTCTCTCTAGCCTTAGTAACAATGTTATTTCTGATTAGGAGCATTTTTTCACTTCCTTTCCTTCCAAACCTCAAAGGGTATAAACTAGTCCACATAACAGTCTTGAAAGGCTTATTTTGAAGGTTTTAAATTAAATAGTTAACAATGCAGAAAATTGTGGACAAATTGCAGCCGTGAAGACTCAAAAAACCTTGAAATTGACCCTTTTTACAACTTTAGGCAAGAACTAAATTAGTCTTCCAAATTGAAACGGAATTTTCTTTAGCTTCAATTTACTGTACTCTAGTTGGTTATCTAAAACCACAACTTGAACACAATGGAGATAGATTCAAAGAAAGGCATGAACTTTTGTAAATTAGTACCATAAATTTAAGAAAGTAATAATGAAAATAACCTCTGCAATAACTTGATTACTCATTAGAGATTGTTCCATCACAAACTCTTGGCTTTTCCACAAGTGATGTATGTATGCATGGCTCTTGTTTTTGCAGAGCTGCAACTGGGCTGGTTCTTGCTGGGAGTGCAAGATTCCATTCTGAAGCTAAGACTGCTGTTAATATTATCATCAAGACAGCGAATGAGGCATCAGAAACGATACAAAACACAACAGGAGCGTTAAAAGACATGGAAAGTAACTTTATGGAAGCAAATGTCACTTCTGAGACTACAGTAAATATTGACTCCACTACTGAGAAACTTGATGATGCCTCTGCAAACATTGAAAAACAAGCCAGGAAAAATAGGCGCCTTATTAACAAGGGCTTGAAACTAGTGTAAGATTCCCCTATATCTCTCTTATTACCTATGAAATGTAAAATGAATAACGCATTTCGTGGCAATAAGGGAAATCTTTTTGATTGCAGGTTTGTAACTACCACAGTGATTATAAGCATGAACTTGGTTGCTGTAATAGCTCTGTCAGGTATTTTCAGTTGTTCTATATGCTTGACATTGATGACTTGTATCTTTAGATTAATGACAAATTCAAATCTGTACATCTTGTTTTGATGTTCTACAGATGATACATGATTCTCATAAAATGTTGGAAATTTTTGTGAACAGTTTCTGGAGTACTGAGGTTACGGCGGGCACTATACATGTAAGTAAACTAAACTGTATCAGCTTGAAGTCATAGAAGCAAGTGTATTCATGTATACAAATATTTTTTGTGTTGCAGATCTAAAATTTTGTTTTATTGTTTTTTTTTTTTTTCACAGGCTTGTCATATTATGCTGGTTGATGACAGTGATATGCTGGCTATTCTTTGGAGTTTATTTCTTCTTAGAAAAGTAAATTGAAGTCCTTTCTTAATTACATATTTTCAACAGCATAAATTTTTTTTCCTGCAATAAATATGTTTATAAGATGGAAGTTTGAGTAAGAGTTCTTTTTGGTCATAGATTTTCTGGTGATGCATGCACAGCTCTTGACAACTTTCAAGAAAATCCCTATAACAACAGCTTAAGTTCAATCCTCCCTTGTGATGAATTGCTCTCTGCAAAATCAGTTCTCTCTGATGTTAGTGCGGGGATCTACAACCTTGTTAATAAGGTAACTTTTGCAAAATCACAATTCAGAAACACGAATCAACAGAAATAGAAACATAAACTAAGTCTTCTGCTCATATAAATAAGAGTAAACATCAACTTGTTCCCTCAAATGACACAACCAATCAATTTGGTAAAAAACAAGTCTAGTTCCTAACATTAAAGATTGTTGGTCAATTTATCACTAGCTAATATGATCTATTAACATTATGAAAAAGTTATTTATTCATGATTTTTTTTACTGTAGTTGGTCAATTTGGTCCTAGCACACACTAAATTTATTTTCTCACAAATCAAGGACTTATTATTATTTATACAATATTGGTGCTCAATCCAACGTAGCCAGCTGATAAAGGAGGAGTAATGTTTTGGTTTTGGTCATTGTCCAGGTGAATGCAAACATATCAGCCATGCAGGCAACATCAGATGTGAATCTTGCTCATGTTTGCAACCCTTTCTCAGCTCCACCCAAGTACTTGTACCAGCCAGAGAACTGCCCTGAAAACACTATAAGAATAGGAGACATCCCAAAGGTAACATTTTGATGAATTCTACTTCTGCCCTTAATTACCAGTCCAGAATATACTAACACTTTCATTTCCCTTTGAAGGCTTTGAAACCATTCACTTGTTCAAATGCCATTGACGGAAGCTGTGACAATTTGTATTACATAACCGGCACCGAATACAGGAGAGTTGAGGCTTACACAAGTTCAATTCAGGGCCTACTGAATGTGTATCCAAGTGTGGAACACTTGTTGGAATGCCAACTAGTAAAAGAAGCATTTTCTCAAGTCCTTGTGAACCACTGCAAGCCTTTGAAGAAATATGCTGAGATGGTGTGGCTAGGAATGCTGTTTCTTGCAGTGATCATGTTGTTGTTGATTGTGTTGTGGACTATAAAAACTCGCCATGAGCATAGGTGTAATCTTGCAGATGGTTCTGTGGAGCCTCATTTTGCACCAACCGAAGCCTTGGAAAAAAGAACAGTTAAAGAGATCGAGATTTGACAACATCTAAATTCATCAATAGTCAATTGTTTTGTTAGATTTGGTCCGAAACGACATAGGAACAGGGTTCTGGAATGCAAATGCGCAAGCAGCTTCCGAGAATACTCTATAGTGCAACATTTGTAATTTGTACATAGTCAATACATACACAACTCAAAACATAGACCAAAGGTGTCTACAATTATACACATATGTTTATCATAAATCTAACAAAAGAAAAACTCAATTTTGTTAAAATCATATGCTTTTCTTTTAGCTCAATGAATCTCACTTTCACTTCAATTATCTATACATTTTCAATATTACTAGATAACAAAAATCATAATTTTGAATTTATCGTTGAAACATAAAAAAGTAAACTAGAGAATAGTATAAGAGATATGAAGTTTGAAATAATTAACTGTTAAAATATTAAAAAATAGATTGGTTTTACCTTTCTTTTATCCCAACCTTATCAATTTTTATTTTTTATTTTTGCCAACTGTAGTATTTTGTTTTTATTATTTTCCTTTCTTCGATTTTGCATTTTTCAATTACTCCATCCAATTTGGCCAAAAAAAGTCTTCCTTCTCATCAGACCCACGTTGGAATCTAAAACGATGTCGTTTCAATTAATGTATAACATTCTTTTTCATTCCTGCATAATGAGATAATATAGTTTAGTTTTATTTAAATCAACTAAGAATTTGTTTTCACTTATATTATCAGTCACATCCTCACATAATTACTAAACTGAAATTTAGCAAAAAGATAAAATATATGTAATTTTAAAAATTTGACGATAAAATTTGTAAAATTGAAAGTGTAAAATTTATAAAAGTAAATAAGTATTTTTTTCTTGAAAAAAAAAAAAAAAGGTTGTGTGAACTTAGCAATAATGGTTGCGGGAATCGGAAGACACTTAGAGGACAAATTCATCCTACACCCTGATACACGCTTCCTGCACCCCAATACAGATTTTTAATTCCATAAATACTTCAATATAAAAAGCACACCTATCCGGTTCATAATGCTAGAAAAAGAGAGAACTGGATAGCATCCCATTAGGGTGTTATTTTTAAAAAAATTGACAACCAGATGAGTATGCCATCCGGTTATCATTTCAGAATAAAATGAGAACCGGATGACACCTCATTCGGGTTTCATTTTAACTTCATCCATTTGTTTCCATTCTTCTAAATCTTTGATTAATCATTTAAATAAGTAATAAGTAAGTAATTTTTGGTGTTTATTAGCAATTAGTAAGTGATATTGCTGATTAGAGTAGTTGATTTGGGGTTTGGGGCGTTGTCGACGACGAACAAAAGAATTTTTCGATTTGATGTATGAGAACCGGATGGGTTCCATTCGGTTGTCATTTTGATTTGGAAATGAGAACCGGATGGCACCCCCATCCGGTTGTCATTTCAAAATCAAAATGATAACCGGATGAGTATGCCATCCGGTTGTCATTTCCAAATAAAATGACATTTTTTTTAAATGACAACCGGATGGGGTTGCCATTCGATTGTCATTTTATTTTGAAATGACAACCAGATAGGGTGTCATCCGATTCTCATTTTATTTTAAAATGACAACCGGATGACATACTCATCCGATTGTATTTTTTTTGAAATGTGAACTGGATGGAGGTACCATCCGGTTCTCATTTTTTTGTCCATGTGAACCGGATAGTAGTAGTTGTGGAATTAAAATTTTGTATTGAGGTGCAGGAAGAGTGTATTAGGATGCAGGAAGAATTTGTTCACTTAGAGCTACTGTATATTTATTGGGTCCAAATCGCATCTTGGGGTATTTCAATTTGCACCCCGGTGGTTTGAAGCTGCAGCTCCATGGGTCTGGTGAGATGTCTAGTTTGCTCTTATCTTCTCCTCCTCATCTTCTTCTTCCTCCTCTACCAGCCCTTATCGTCTCAGGATCTATCAATTCACTCATATTTTTTTTTTGTTCACTTCCTTGAAAAACTTAAAAATATCAACGACTTGAGGTTTGATAGGGTCTTGCTCCGATCTGAGCTATGCAACAAAAAGAGCCCCTTTGATCATTCCAGATGTGCTAGACGGTTTCCCATAATACACTTACTTCGGAAGAAAACATGGAGGTGCAAGAAGCAATTGCTTTACTGAGCCAACAAAATATGGGCCATCTTGTAATCTATTTTGAAAATATGACTTATAATAGGCAATTACTTTTTGCATCTCATAATTTCTTCTTCGACCTCGATGGAGAGTTCAAAAGGTCTAAATTGTCACGTATTGGATTGTGAAATTCATAAACATATTATTCTAAATGTATTTACGGCTACAAATATATCCTGTGTAATCTAAAAATTTTAAATTATATAGTTCATGATGAATTTCTGGATTTTCAAATTGTATAATCTATAAAATATATCTTCAGATTATGTGATCATAATATATTCGTGGAATTCAAAATGTATTTATAAGTTTCTAATTACCCAATTTTAAAATAAACTCATAACTACGCCATTTACATTGTATAGAATTTATGATTTCTGAAAGAGGAGGAAGCTAAGGAGTTGGTAAAAATTAAAAATTAATTCCATGAAATAGAACACATAATCATTAGTTCAATACAGTAGCAACGATAGAATTGAGAGGATAATGGACAAGAATGGTGATGGGTGTTCGTTTCCGGTGAATCTGGGTGATTGTTTAGAGGAACTCGTAAGGTTCAGTCTCAGTTCTCGCTCTCACCATCTCAATCTCCCTTCCCAATTCTGCTCCACCCTTCTCAAAGATGACCCAACACACCCATCATCCCTACACTCACAATTACAACCACATGGTACTTACAAACTATTCTGTTTTGTGTGATCTGAGTTGAAAATGTTGTTTTTATGTGTGTATCCTCAAATAACCACCAAGACAACCTAAATGCATGTTTTAACTGTTTTGCAGATTCTTTGGAAGGCGTGCCACCGTATCCCTTATACAAGAGTCTGGCTTCAGCTCTGTTGAGGTGTATGCATTCTGAAACGTTTTGTAGGGCAGGCGGCAATTTAGCCATGGGCCATGAATTTGAAGATTCTTCCGTACAGCAGAAACAACAAGAGTGGCACAAATTGATTCTGAAGAAGGGGTGTGAAATAGTAAATGTAAATAATGCTGTGTTAACTGATCCATTTGTCCACTTAGTTCACTGCATAAGCTGGTTTCATTATAGTGTTTTGTTTCAACAGATTTTGAAGGGTGTTTCCTTTGAGCTCCACGTCCAAGAGCCTTTCTTTTCGCAGCTAAACGGTATTTGTCAGTCTGTGCTTTATTTGAATATGGTGAAGTTCAATGTAATCAGGTCTGGAAATTATGTGCTTTTGCTAAACTGTGTTGCTGGGTAGAAAAATCATCTATGGCCACTTCAAGAAAGAATAAAACCTACACCCGAAGTAGCTTGATTATTAGAACATGGCATTCTCATTCCTGCTGTAATTCATGTGTACTAAGCCTTATGGAGTATGATTTTATTTCTTGCAGATGGCCTAAAAACAATTGAAGGGAGGTGTGCTAGTGGGAAGTACAATAGGTTCAATTTATTTACTTTTAATTAAAAATATATTCTTAGATATGCACAACTGTAATCTTATTTCAATTCTTCATCATCACGTCACATTTCCTCCACTATAAAAGAGTGGCACACTGTCATGCATGTGATTCAAATTGAGTTAGAATTAGACCACAAATTAAAAGTTGTGGTCTGAATTTTGAAACTGAGTCTCTGGATGTAAAATGCATATGAAAGTAGCATTGGGTAATCAACTGGAGGCAAACTCAACCAACTGAACAAAATTCGAAAGGGTTTATGGCTTCAACTAATATGGGCTGAATTCTTTAAGATTTGGTTGTGAACACGTGAAAGATTTGATTCTCCATTGGGCTACATATACCATCCCCTGTCTAGGTGCTAGTCCTTCCAATATAACAAAAGCAAAATGGAATCAAATGCCTTTCTCACCTGTCTAGGAGTTCTATCAAAATAAGCTGTATAACAAAGTCCATAAATGCCTTTAATACAATACTATATCATAGTCTCTCTGGAGCCATGTCATATGGACCGTCCTTGGATATTATCTTTTAATATTTACTACCAATCTGCTATGAGCTATAGAAGGCCATTTTACTTTCAATTTTTTGATTTATTGTTTTAACCCCTAATTTGGTTTCCAGGATTAAATCAGGAAATCTGATTATCTTTAACAAGTCCGTGGTGTTCGAAGTTCAGGTACTGCTTTGGGTGGTTAATAATATTGCTTCATTCTGTGATGGTTTTGCTATACATTTCTCTCTTAACTGCATCAATACTTTGCTGTGTAGGGAGTAAGACGGTATCCGACATTTTTTGCCATGTTAGAGGCAGAAAACCTTGGAAAAGTTCTTCCAGGAGTTGAAAGTGTGGAAGAAGGTACTGAATATCCTTATTATAGACAAAGAAGTGGAATCGGATTGTGTATCTACTAGAGAAGTAGCCATTCCGATAGTTATTCAATTAAAAATGAACAAACTAAGTACTCGAAGTGGTTATTTGTTCTGAACATTATGTTTATAATCCAAAAAGTTTTTAAGATGAAAGAATCACCATTTAATGTGTCTTAATCAATTCCAGATTTATGTGTACTCTTCCAGAATAACACTTGGATAGCATTACAGGTGTAAAAGTCTACCGCAGGTTCTACACCGAGGAGCAGGAACTTGAAAATGGTGTTCTTGCAATCGTTGTTTCAAAATTCACCCCTCAGCCATACGATTCTTTGGCTACCTTATTTTGTGTGGGTTCAATTTCCTTTGATACCTTATTAACTTTTCTCTTATTGGATTTGAAAATCATCTATAACTCCTTTAAAAAGGCTGCTTCCACCTTGTTGTATACATGATTAATTATTGGTTAGAGTTGTCTTTGATTTGCAAAAGTTTAATACTAAACCCATGATCATAGTATTTATTTCATACGCAGAATAATAATGGTTAACTTAGTAATTAGTAATTATTCATTGATTTGTTGCATAGGAGTGACAGAAGCAGCACCAAAGCTACTAATGCATTCCTACTTGCATGTGTTCATGGTAATACCCAAGTGTTCTCATATAGAAATTCTTTACTGTAGTTTCTGACTATTGTGTTGTCCTACTTTTGTGTAGGGATTAAGCTATGAGGGTGTTCAAGGCCTTCTAGGTCTGATGCAGACCACAGGGACAATCTCTGATGCACTTCCTCCGCCAATATCAACTCTAATAGCCTCTTTTAATTTTCCCTGCAATCCAAATGTAAGAACCTTAAGAGCAACACTGCTCCACATTAACAACGAGTGTTAAGATTCTGTAGAACTTTTCACTGTTTTCACTATAATAAATTTTTTTTGGTCTCTATAGCATGATGCTATTGATGCTCTTTGTCAAATTATATACGCACATTTATATGATCATTATTCAGGAAAGTGGCTTGACTTGTGGAGCTCGTGCGTTGGCCAAGCATGCTTGTAGGAGTATAAGTAGTTATTGGGGTTCTCTAAATGGAAATGGTAAGGATTCTTTTTGTGAAATGAAATATTTCAGATATATGTTTGTATTTTCCTTTTGATTTCAATTCTGCATTGGTTGTCTAGGTTTGTTGGCACATGGAATCTGTTTCCCATAGAAGAATCTGATAAAGTTTAAAACTGGAACTTAATGTAATTCCATAGTATACACAAATTTGGTAGATGAACTTTCAAACCAGCCTTATCCAAGGCTCTTCTCTGAGAAAACAATTCTCAGTTCTGATTAGCAGAAAAACAAAATAAGCATGAAACACTGTTAATCATTTTGGGAAAACTCCCCAGCCAAAGGATTGATAGTAGGAACGCATACACAATGAAAAGAAAATGATAGATACAACATTGGTTTGACACCTCTTGCCTATGACTATTTAAACACTCCAGTAAAGTATCCGCTATCTCAAGAAGATTTTAAGTTTTGCGAAAACTTGAAAACCTTCCCTGAGTGTGTATAATCACCCTACTCACCTGAGTATCTCTTCACTCTATACGGAATGATAAATACTCACTTCTCATTTCACAAGAGACTCTCCACTTAAGTGACCTCTCCCACTTGTGGATTCTCTCTTGAATTTGAATACATTAACTCTTCACTAGACCACCTTTATATAGTCGGTATGTCCAAGGATGAAATTAATGACGCTTCACATTCCCAAGAATCTTGAAAAGTCACATCTCTTAGTACTAGGAACCTTGAATGGCTTTCATAATGGAACCACCTACTTAACCGTAATCCTTCTTTATTTCATTCGATTTGGAAATTTAAACTGATATTTCTAACAAAACAGACTTCCAATTGTCAAATAGAAAAACAAAACATACTTTCTGTAACTACACCACATACAATTAAATAACTGCTACATAATTGTCCTACTATATTATTTCCCTACGGCTACCCTATATAACTACACCACATTCTATTAGTTACTACAACATGATTATCCCACCTATTTCTAATTTTGGCCTGCAATTTTCTTATTTCTCCAATAGAGTACAAAATCCATTTTTTGAGCTTGCTCTTGGCATGATCCAAAACCAGGCAGACATCTTGACTTTGAGCTCTAACAGAATTTGTCTGAAGATGTTTTTCTGAGTTCGCTTCACTATGCCTCCTGGAATGTTTAGTGAGTATATTAATAGTGTGTACTGCTTTCAAATAAGTTGATCATGTTTTCACTGATCCTGTCTTTTTCCATGTTCTTCTAGATTCTAATAAAAATAGGCTTGCAAAGGATGCTATTAACCGCTTAATAGCACATTGTTGTTGGATGAATGTGCATATTGTCCCACCACATGGAGTTGTCTTTGAAATAAGGGTTGCTGATGGATATGGTGCACGCTGGAATGAAGATGGAAGTAAGGTTTGTGGATACCCACCAAATTCTGCTATTTATCTGCTTCCATACTGGTTAGTGCATGGTAGAACGTCTTATCTTGTCTCATAATTTGAAGTATGAGTATGACAATATGTTCAACCTTAAGCATTTGATGTAACTACTGTTAGACTCGTCTAATATTCAATGGCTGGGACTAAGATTTAAACCTGGAATAAAGTTTGTACTTTTCAACTTGCAGGATTCATTTTTATCAAGCGCTTGTCAATTTAAAATAAATTCTCAACGTACTTCTCTTCAATGTCTATTATTTTTTTATTTTCAGTTTATTGGATTTTTAGAGCCCTACATGCAAGATGGTCACTCAAAGGGATGGAAGCACTAGTTATGCTAGCTAGACAACAGCCACAGCACCTTTGTAATTGAACGTGACTACTTTTCCTTTTTTATCTTTTGATGGAGCTGTGTTATGGTACAGTATTTGATTTTTTATCTCTTGACTAAAGCTAACGTTCGTGTCTATATCTCAGAGTAATCTACTTAAGGAGACTTCTGTATAGATAGATGATGGAGTCAGTATAAATGTTACTTGTTTCATGTGTACTTTTCAGAAAGAAGTGTCCGTTCAGCTCAACTTGATCATTAAAAGTTGCTGACAAGTTCCATTATGACTCCTTTTTATTGGGTCCGTAAGCTCCTTTTTATCTTTATCCATATGACCTCTAGTAGTTTTGGGTCCTTGACATTGCCATATGGGGGCTTCATGGTCGGTTTTATATCTTGTGTCGTTTATTCCTTTTCCTGTCGGCGTTTACATGAGCACGTGTTGTGAAACATTTAAAACAACAACGAAAGTCATCATTTCACTGGGTAGAGGTGCCTAAATAGATGGATTTTCATTAAGCTCCATCAAAATCCAAAAACTTTACCCCCCCTCTAAAAAACAGAATATAAGTGGTGTTTGTTTAGTACACAGAACCATTGATTTCCATTTAACTATTTTTCTGGGAATGGGATTCTTGGAAACAAGATTTTAGATCACATTTATAAGTTGTATTTATTGACCATTATTCAACTTTGTTAATAATAATATATTTACCGTTAATTACTCTGAGAAAGTTTAGTAAAGGTGGGAAATTATATTCCCTTACTCATACATTAGCATTGCCAAGAATTGTTTTATTTTTAAGTAGTGCATGAATTGTGCTTGAAAACAATTGGTGCTGGCTGTGGTGGCAATTACTAAGGCATATTTGTTTTGACGTTGGAAGTGTTAAATCATTAGCTCATCCCAATCCATGAAGACACTAAATGAGAAGACCATGCCTATGTTTGAAGCATCGGCATAACAAAACAGCTGCAACCTATCAATTTGTGTTGTTCCAAACCTGTCACCATCATTACCTTTAACCCTGCCGTGGCTCACATCCATTCTATCAGACCCATTGTCCTGCCACTCCAGTGAATTACAGTTATACACCAGACACCACCTTCTGTTTCCTGCTTAAGGTTGTCATGCCTACAACTCTGCATAGGGTTGCTCGGTTGTTGTAGTACAAGTTGGGAGGTAACTAAGTTGTAGTTGTCTCTCTTTGTTTGCATGTATTTATGTATATTTGCGTGAATAACAACCATGTTGGTGTATGGTTAGTTAAACTGTCTCTAGTACTCTAGCTCCATGCATATAGACATCTGAATGAGGCTTGAAATCGATGTCTTCTATTGTGAAATTATTACACTTTAGTGTCCTATTTGGTCGTGTTTAAATGGAGATTCTAGGAAATAATAAAAAAAGAAACAAAATAAAACAAAAGTATGTGCCTTAATATATAACACTCTAGTGAAATTAGAAAAAAACCTTGGACTTTAAGGTAATTCTTGTGCATGAAGAATCCAGAGGAAAATAAAATTGGATTTGGAAACATCCCATTCTTGGATGTATCAATCAATGTTTGCGGCAAGTTAGTGGAGGCATGTAACGTCAGCCTCCATCTGCCATTTTTTGAAACAAGTCATGTGACTCCAATTTTCCATCAGCTTATGTAAATTATTGCTTGCATATGAAGCTAGAAGACTTTGATAAGATATATTAAAGGTGTGACTGATAAGAGTTATCTTCAAAAATATTTCTTTGTATCAGTTCTATTAGGTGGTACATGGATCACTGGAAATAAATAGGAATAAAATCTGAGTTTTGGGTGATCAAAAGTATTTATTCATGGAATATAAATGACTAATCTTTTTAGAATTCTGACGTTTATTTACAAAATTGATATAAATAAGAATGTGAAGATTGAATATTTGGTCACGTGCTAAAGTTCTTTTTTTGTGAAAACAACTTGTTGGAAGAGATTCTTGTGTGCATTTATTACAACTTACTTTGTAGATCACAATTGAATCACATGGATCATCAATTTTTTGTCCAGATTTAATCTTGTCGGCTTGCAAGCATTTAGAAATTTGCATGAGATAAACTGTTTCATAAGATCTTCAAAGAACGTGCAGGTAGTTAATGGCAGTTGATTAAATACATTTTGAGCAGAAAAAATTTATGCAGATGCAACAATTTTCTTTGTAAAATTTTTTCTCCCTTGTTCTGTTCCAAAGACGAAATCATGGGAGCGCAGAAGCATAGAAAAAATCGAAAATCAAAGTATAAAAATACGAAGAACAATACCAAATTGTTTCTTAATTTTTCCTGCAAATATGAGAAGAAAGTTTTAGGAATCACCCATAACCAATTATATCCAATTATATCTCTAAATATTTTTAAGTAAATATAATAAAGTATTTACTTTTAAATTATAATGTAACAAATATTAAAATAAATAATATTATAATAATAAACAAAATAATTTGAATTTTAAGATTTATAATAATTTATTTTAATGTTTAATAATTAATTTCGTAAGAAAAAAGTTAAATTAAATTAATTAATTTTTTTTATATATTTTAAATTGATATGTAACATATAATGATTAAATATTTATAAATATATTTTATTGCTATAATAAAATGAATAATTAAAATAAAAAATATTAAAATATTTAATAAAATAAAATAAATTTAATATTTTGTTAGTATATATATATATTAAAATAATTATATAATTAAAATAATAAATAAAATAAAAAATTATTTTTAATATAATTTATTATGAAATATAATTTTTAATTATTAAAATTTTATAATAATTTTGTGTTTTAATTTAAATTTGATTTTAAATTTATTTGACATTTTAAAAAAATATTTTTTACATTAGTTTATTTTTAAAAATTTCTTTTCTAAATTATTTCTGAATATATTAATATACAAACAAATTTATTCTTTCACATTTACTACAAATTTTTTTCTCTCTTTCTACCCACTTTCCTTCCGTCCAAAAATAATCTCCACACACTCTCTCTTTTCTTTCTTTCCTTTTCCACTTTATCCGCGACTAATTAACTAATTCCTTTTAGTGAGAAAAACAATTTGCAAACCCTTGAATTCCCTAATTATTTTTTTAGAGATGTGACAATAATTAAGTTTAATTAGTCTAAAAATAAATAGTGAATGACGAAATCATATCATCAACATTACATACAAAACTAGAATTTAAGAAGGTTAAGTTGAAAAATCATGCATAAAGTATGGTACTTTACAAACTTTATATCTGTAAAATGTGATGAATAAGGCGACACATGTAGTGGACAAGGAAAAGTTGGAAAATCATGGACCCCCCATCAATAGGATCGCCCATAAACCCTTTTAACAAAGTTAAATAATTATTAAGAAAGGTATGAAGCTATGGCAAAGACATTTTCTCCAATGATTAGATGGTATGCTGGTAACCTTGTCTTCTTGCCTAATCATTGGTGGGGAATAACTTCCATTTGATACCATTTTATTTTCAGCCATTGTTAAATGCAACTTAATGTAAACACGCAAGGATGCTAAAATTTTCTTATTAATTATACATCTTCAAGAACTGTAGTTCATTTTTAATATATATACGTATTAATCATCAATGTCCAAAATATCATTTGTTTCTAAAATAATTTTTTTTTTAATCTATAGGACTACTTAATGTATGCAGTTTTTTTTTTACACTGTAGAGACTACCTAATTAAATTCAGATCGAAACTGATATGGTTATTCTTCAGTGTGTGGTTCCAATTACTTTTTATCAGAGTTTTGTAAAACAAGTGATCATTTTTCCTTGAAAATCGTTTATGTTGTAAAGCCTAATAATTCTATTGCATGCCTCCTAAAGTTAACTGTTGAAGCTTTTGAAAAGGATCTAAGTTCAGTACATAAAGAAACAACTCATGTCCTCTTCTCTGTCTTTTGGCTTCTGATAATTTAGTAAAAGGTTATGCAGAAAAAATTAGGCGGCAATAACTTATTTGGTGTTCTAGAGTAGAATTAAGAGGATCAAAAGATGACAACATGCCTGAATCAGAAGCATTTCAAGCATGACAACATATATGAATCGGAAGCATATTTTCTTCACTAATTTTTTATGCATGGAATAAATTTTTTTCATATCTGAACTTTGCAAGATGCCAATCAAAGCAGGAGGGAGGTCATCATCAGGCATCTCTGTCGCTATCATCATTTTCTTATGCATAATTTTGTTAATTAGTAAGCAATTGACAATACATATATAAGAACATATAAAAAAGTGAAAAGAAAACATAATAGTTTTTCTTAAAAAGGAGAGAGACAATAAGAGAAGACACATTAATCTACAAGGCATGGAGTATGAACATATTTATTAGCAATTTAAGATTAATAGCGAAGTCAACAGGGCTTAAAATATCCAACAACATGAAGTACCATTATAAAATGTTATATAGTATTTATCTATATCCTTTATCATTATCTATTTGTTTGCATTCAGTAAAGAAATATGTTGTTTGTTATTTTTCTTTTAGAATGATCTGATTGCCTTATCGAGTGATTGAGGATTCCTAACCCACATATTTTATATGTTGGAATTTATGTTCTATCCCTTCCAAAGCAACTTGTGGAATTAAACTAGACACTACCATGTCAATGAATTGATGGCCTCCTTTCCTCTACCAAAGTAGATCTTCCTCGTCTTAATTCCTATACATGTCACACCTATAATACTAACTTCAAGATATTTGATTAGTTTATGCAAATTGCTGCTAAATCTGGGATTATTTTCATACATTTATTTTATCATTGCCTGAAGTTAATTTCTCTCATGCTGTCTCCATTAATAGATTTACTCAAATCACTTAATTAGTGGATTAATTATGTTGCCACTGTCCTATATAACTACCACATGTTAATAATCTAAACAGTGGGTTATCAGGTTGAACTGCAATTCCTTTTTTCTTTCTTAAAATGATTTTAACATTATCTACACAACTCTACTGTAGAAAACTATGTGATTGTTTATATCACTTCACGCATCAAACACAAATGAAATTAACATAATTAAAATATAAATATACTTACTATATTTTAATTTTTTTCACACAATCTATGATTCATTTGTTTCAATCATTAAGCTTCTATGTTTAATTTTGCTCAATTAAAATAAATATTCTATCACATAACTAATATCTCATTGTTTCAGAAACAGCTCCCACATACATCTATTATTGAAATTGTTTTCCAGGGAAGGTAAATATATATCCCAGTTAATAACCACGAAGTCCTTGTACTGGAACAATACACTAAGTATATGAGTTATTATGAGTACAAACATATATACAGACGCAAAGTGATTAAAATAGTAGCAACGAAGCTATGACAAGTTGTGACAACGACCCTTTATATAATTTCCAAATCACGGTTTTGTGTTGGCCATTTGAGCACAAAAGAGATTGGAATTAGCATCTCCTGGATCCACCTTTTCAGTTCAAAGGGGCTGTGAATAGTCAAAGAAGTTGAAGGAGTAGTCCATTGTTGTCCACAATCCTTCCACCATAATTCTACAACACACGTAGCTCCCTAGAAAAATTACAGAAAACACACATCAATATGCACTTAAGTCCTTACACTACCACTCCAAAGAAGCCATCACAAAACTCCAATAGCCGCCACCACCACCACCACCATAGTAACAACATTTTTGATGAAGCTGCAGCGTTAGATAACAACAACAACAACAACATGCATCGCAGCAACCAGAGCCACACATCCACGAGCCGTTCTTCGGACTCGAGTGAGCCGAACGAAGATGGCAAATGGGCACCGAAGCTTCTGAGAGAGTGTGCAAAAGCAATATCAGAGAGAGACTCCACCAAAACACACCACCTTTTGTGGATGCTTAACGAGCTTGCTTCGCCCTACGGTGACTGCGATCAAAAGCTCGCGTCTTACTTCTTGCAAGCCTTGTTCTGCAGAGCCACCGAGTCCGGTGAGAGATGCTACAAGACGCTCTCCTCCGTGGCGGAGAAGAGCCACTCGTTCGACTCCGCGAGGAGGTTGATTCTCAAGTTCCAAGAGGTGAGCCCTTGGACCACGTTCGGACACGTGGCGTCCAACGGGGCCATCTTGGAGGCCTTGGAGGGCGAGCCGAAACTCCACATCATCGATCTCAGCAACACGCTTTGCACGCAGTGGCCTACTTTGTTGGAAGCTTTGGCCACGCGAAACGACGAAACGCCGCACCTGAAACTCACCGTGGTGGCGCTTGCGGGGTCGGTGATGAAGGAGGTTGGTCAACGGATGGAGAAGTTCGCAAGGCTCATGGGCGTGCCCTTTGAATTCAACGTGATCAACGGCTTCAGGGATCTCACAAAAGAAGGCCTGGGGGTTCAGGAGGATGAAGCTATTGCCGTGAATTGCGTTGGGGCGTTGAGGAGAGTGGAGGTTGAAGAGAGGGAAAACTTGATTCGCGTGTTGAAGTCTCTTGGTCCGAAAGTGGTGACCGTTGTGGAGGAAGAAGCTGATTTTTGCAGCTCGAGGGAGGATTTCGTGAAGTGCTTCGAGGAGTGTCTGAAGTTCTACTCGCTCTACTTCGAGATGCTGGAGGAGAGTTTTCCCCCGACGAGCAACGAGAGGTTGATGTTGGAGAGGGAGTGTTCGAGGAGCATCGTTAGGGTTTTGGCATGCTGTGGTGGTGGTGATGATATAGAAGATGATGGAGAGGAGTTTGAGTGTTGTGAGAGGAGGGAGAGAGGAACACAGTGGTGTGAGAGGCTGAGGAATGCGTTTTCGCCGGTAGGGTTCAGCGATGATGTGGTGGATGATGTGAAAGCATTGCTGAAGAGGTACCAACCAGGGTGGTCACTTGTGGTGTCTCAGGGTGATGATCAGCTCTCAGGGATTTACTTGACATGGAAGGAGGAACCAGTGGTTTGGGCTTCAGCATGGAAACCCTAGAATATCTATCATACTACTACTTAAGTGTACTTGAATATTGAATGAATAAATGAATGAATCAACATGTATATGTATGTATGTGTCTCATTTGTATCTATGATTATTATATATATCTGTGTTTGTTACCATATATATATTGAGGGCTATATATAGCTATATATGTAGCTGTAGCTAGAAAAACCTTAACCAAGGGACTAAAGAGAAGCACAGTGGAAACTAAGGTGCATGCTTCTGAGGATATATAACAATATTATTACCAAGAGTTTATAGCAATGGATTTTTCTTTTAACTTTGTCTTGTGATTCTTGCATGCTTTGTAATCTTTCTCCTGTCCAAATGGGCAAGCTTTTTGCTTGGGAGTTTGTGTTGTTAGACTTTACATTTTTGTTGTAATGAAGTTCAATTCATTGCTTGGTTGCTCTTGTTTGAAGGTGTTTGCACTTGTGCTCTTTTTATGAATTCCATGCCTCCTTTTTGGACATGGATTGTTCTTTCTTTCAGTGTGCATTGGTACACCATGTCAGATTTCAAGGCCATCATATATCTCAATAATGTTCTCTGCACAAGTTATTTTATGCACATATATACAAACTTTTTGAAATTCAAGATACTTTGTATGGAGAGAAGAGAGAAAAAGAAAAACGAACGTTGGTGATGATGGAGTTATATTTTGTAAGTTCTGTTAGAAATTTTGTCCATGGAACTACATTGGTGTTCATATGTATAAGTAATGCATTATCTAGACCACACTAATTTCATTTCAGTTTGACACTCATCTTATCCATGTTATATATGACTTGAAAAAATAAACATATTTTTTCCTATTTTTAGAGGATCAGGCACAATTGTTTTTAATAACAAAATAGGGAATGTATAATTTTCAATATATGTAGTTAACATTAAAATCAATATAAGTTATCAAAAGGTTTGGTTGAAAAAACTATTTTATAAACTCTTTTAAAAGAAAACAAGTTTATCTATAAATTAAAATTAATTTAGATACAATTTAAATAAACTATATGTGAACATTTTCAAAAAAATATATCTTTATAAATAAGTTAATTTTTAACGTATGGAATTTATTTTATTTTATTTTATTTTATTTTTATAAATTATGGAAAAGTTTTCCGGAATAACTTTCATTAATATGAAAACAAATTAAAAGTATTTTTTTATTGATTCTTTACTTAAAAATGTAAAAAAAAAAAAAAGGTAGTAAAAAGTTTACAAATCTTTTCATATCTTTGTATCCAAATACACTCAGTTTTTATTTTCATTTCAAGTAATACACCATTTAATGAGTAAATGAAAACTCTTGTTTGTTTGGAGTATGTCTTCTTATTAAAATTAAAAAAAAATAATTTATTAATGCTTAGACGTTAATTACTTGTATATTATATAAATTTTATGTAACAAAAATTAACTATGGCGTGTCATTCTAAAAGAAAACTCTATTAATTGATGTATAGAAATTGATACATCATATTGTAAATATAATATATTTATTATATAATTTATATAAATTTAATATTATATAATAATTTAATTCTCATTAGACAAATATTTTATTAACAAAACTATTTCTAAAGCTATTTTTCATTATTTTTTTTCTTTTAGTGTACAATATGATATTTTGGATTATATCTCTTGTTAATTAAAATGATAAAAATATAATAAATGTTAATATTTCCAATAGATTACATATTTAATCCTGCTGACATAGTCTTTTGGTCATAAAATTTACTTCTCTTTATATATACATGCTAGTAGAATCTTTAAATTTACACTTATTAGTATATTATAAAGTACAGAAACTAAAAGGAATAAAATACAAAGAGTTGATTATTTTTATTAAAAACTATTGTATTTTTTTATTTTTAATGTATAAATCTTAAAATAACGTTTGCTACTAGTTAAACTTTTCAATATAAGAATATGTGATTCTTTGACATTACTAATATTTACATAAATTTTCCTAAAAAAATAAAACGGAATATGCATTATTATTCAAATTTCTAATTCTTTGTTATATTAAATATTTTAGTAAAAATAATACAATATGCTTTTTAGAGTAGGAATTTTATTTTAACTCAAAAAATATATTTATTTTTGGTTGTTAAAAAAAATTCAAAAAAGTTATATTCACACCTCCAATAAAAAATATTTTATGGAAAATTGTATCAAAACAATTTTTTAGTATGAATGTTTATTAAGAATTTTAATTTTTAAAATCTAAATTAAACTTGTAAAAAAAATTATTATAAACGTTCGTATTACACTTTACAAATAACAAATATCTTATTGGTGACAATTTGCATTATTACTTTCACTTAAGACCATTAATATATGCCAAAACACCACCTTCAGTAACTAATCAACATGTCGAATTAGATAGGAAAAGTTTAACAAAATACTCCACACAATTACATTTTTGAAAAATCAAACTTAATTAAGATAATTAGTTCAGTAAAGTACATATTTAACTTTAATTACAATATGCTAGTTGTTATATATTATTGTTTAAAAATTAAAATTGGAGTTTATGTTAGTAATTAATATTGATCTTTACTAATTATATTAATATTAATTATTTAGATAAAACTGGAATTCTTTTGTTCTGATCTAAAATAGTACTTTACATTACCATTTTTATCCGATGTAATGGAATTACCATGGACGAAAGAGTTGTGGAGTGCAATAAGTTTTCTCTATATATTTTAATTTGGTTTCCCAACTAAAGTTTCAGGGGAATTTAAAAGAAAAGTTAAAATTCAAACAAATCCCAAGACGTATGAATAATATGCCTATTGCTATCCAATTCCAAAATAAAATAACAATAAATCAATGATAATGATAACGGGTTTCCATTTTTGAATTGACTAATCAAATAATTTACACACTTACATCATTATAAGTTATTTAATATGTCCCCATCACAGCATTGTAAATTAGTTTCAATTCCACACAGAACAAAATTAACATCAAGATATTAAAAACCTCCATTCAGATTGGATGTAATTAAATTCATTTTATTATAAGTAATAATGATCTCTTCCATATAGTTTATATATATATATAATAACGACTTAATTTGAAGTACCTTCAAAACTACTCAAATCTCTCGGTAGTGGGAATATGACTCAGACTTGTGCATTCACTTAATTTTATTATTAATATGACGACAATGATCATTTTCTTATTCTAAGATTTCAACATGATTTGAAGGGGGCAAGAGAGAGAGACAAACACCAAATTATAAATTATAAGCTTCTACTATTTCTACATACACTTTTTATAAATATATAAACACTTTTTTTATCTATCTTTATTATATTGCTTATCTATATTTTATCTAGATAATTTTTCTTATCTATCTATCTCCTTCCTACTGTTAAAATATCTTACATTAATTAAGAATATAGCTAGAGAACACTTTTTAAAACACTCGGACAATTGTTTTCCTTGAACTATTTATTAGGGTAAGATAGAGAATCAAGTAACAGACATTAAAATCTATCTAGTAATTTAATACTGAGGCACCTGAATAACTTTAACCCTTCAAAGGGTGATCCTGGAAAATTAAAGGAACGACAGTTACATAAAAAAACAGTGGCAGAACAAAAATTGTTGTGTCTCACACATGATAAATGTTGAATGACTCAACCCTCTTCAGGCTTTCGCTTTAAAGAAGCAACTTGGTGAAAAGAGAGAAATGGATGAGTTAAGTGGGAAACACGGAATCGTACATGTGCCATAATTTTCAAAAGTTATGAACCTCTAAAATCTCTTCTTTTTCTCCACGGGCCACTCTCATGCACAGTCTTTCATCCCTTATATACTTACATGGAATTCCTTTGATTTCTATCTGCCTCCAATTATGAGTAAACACTATACGAGTTAAGCGTCAACTCAACCATTATTTCAAACACATATCAAGTTTATGTTTATCTTTGTATCTCTGACACACCCTCTTATATTGAGATTGTTTAATTTGTGGGTAAGAGTATATTGTTTAAAATTGATCCGATAGCGGTCTCACAATAGGATAGACTAACTCAATAGGGTCAATTAGGATAGACTCTGATACCATATAAGAAGTAGAATTTAAGTCTAACTCAACCTTATAAACATGAAGTGAGGTTTGCACCTACGTTATAAACTATTAAAAGATCTTATCTCTATCTTCAACAATAAAATTAAGTCAAACTTAAAATCTACTTTTTTAAAAAGATATATAAAAACCTTTTATATGAATAATTTTACATGAATAAAATATAATGTGTTTTAATAAATTATAAATAAATACAAACCTCGTCATATTATATTTCAAAACAAACCCTCACCTGAATGTGTGTTATCAGGGATAATGGATGATTAATGAGGTGTTTAGATTTGGGAGGTAGAATGAAAAAGAGGAAGAGGGGACCCATGAGAGAGCTTGGTGGCTAGCATGAGGGCTACCGACTGAATGGTATGTGTGGGTTTTGGTGCAGTGATTTGATTTGAATAGCATATTTGCTTTAATCACTCTCACCTCTTCCCATCTTGCTTTTTAGTTTCTATAGCCCAACATTGCGTAGTGGCAAACAACTTTTTGGCTTTAGATTGGACTTGTTGGTACTATTAGTACTCTTTTATATGTTTCTTGCTTATCACACCCTCACAATAACTTACATTCTTGGTTTCTCTCTTTCGTACTCATGCATATATACATGCACAACAATGCAAACGCAGCATAAATACACTACATGCATGACAACCAACATAATCTTCTTTTCCATTTTTCTCACCACTTGTGTATTATATATTCCTTGCTTCTTCACATAGAATTAATGCTCTGTTACAAAAACAAACGTAAACACTTCCATGCACTGTTCAAACAGTATACCAAGAACAACAGCAACATCAAAGGAATATGCAGATGCTTCAAAAGAAACTGATCCACGAAAAAGGAAATAGCAAATGTACATATAAGCCTTTTTATTCCCTTTTCCAGAACTTGATTACTACAAGTCTCAATTTTAGAAAGTCGTACCCTTATGCCATATATTATTATGGTTGCCATTACTGATAGTATAACTTTATGAATGATTTATTTGATTAAAAATAAACATATGCTATTGACATATTAAATGTCTAAAAATTATATATCATGCAACTAATTAGACTTGTGATATTTAATCATACTAATATTTTAATTTATAATTGAGTTAGGAGACTTCAAATGAGTCATGAATAAAATTACATAAGAAGTCAAAATATCTTATTTACTCTAAATTTTAAAAATAATGAATTTTGAGTTTTTCTTTTATTCAAACTTATCCTTTATCATTTGATTTCAATTTACAATCTAACTCTAACAATAATAATTTTTTTATCGATAAAGAATAAATGAATGTTAAAATAGAAGGATACTTCAATTCTTTTACAAAAATAATAAAAGCTATATAGCCTCTCTTTGTCCTTTTGAATATTGGATACCAAAATTACACCTATCCTCTAGCCTAACAATAGCAATATTTCATATCATAGTAATAACATTTCAAATCATACTTATTTAGACTTGAAACTAGAAAGAATCGAGAGGATAATAAATTTAATATATTATAGATTGATGAAAAGAATGTAGAAACGAGTCTTTCTTCCTTTTTTTTATATAAATGTAGTGCTCTAATTTTTTTAATAATTCTAATAACAAATAATTTATCTAAATGTTAATATTATAAATTTAAATTTTATTTTGATTAGTAATTTTCGGAATTTGAATAACAAAATTAGACTAAAATAAGTCCTTTGTTTTTTTTTTCTAATTTAGTATCACAATTGTAAAAAGTTATAATTTAGTTGTTCAAACTATTTTTATTATATCAAAAAAATTGTTTGTTTCCGCTAGCAGAATATTAATAACAAATCAAAACTTTCTCACAGAAGTATGCGTGGGTGTTAACTTAAAAAGAAAGTGTTGCATAATTAGACATCCTATATCATTGTAGTGTAGAATGAGGAAAGCCTAAATTAATATTATGACAAAAATGTCACTGGTAAATTTTGACACACCTTTGCTTTGACTAATCGACCTTCATGGTCAAGTGCCATGGAAAATTATTATTTTTATCAACACTTTAATATTTATACAAAATAAATATTACAAACAAAAGGTGAATGTGGCTTCCGATTTATTGGAGAAATTGCTTGTTGAAGTAACAGTCTAAGTGAAGTCACTTTTTGTTAACTGAAAGTCACCAAATTTTATGGTCTACTCTTATGTAAGATCTCTCTAGCTACACTTTGTGCTTGAAAATGTGTTGGGTCTAGGGCTTCTATTGAAACCTTATAAACATTGGTTAAGAGTTTCTTCTGTTTTCAAGTCCCTGTCTAGGTATTTTTGGGCTGAAGGCAAAAAGATTAATGAAAATTATAATATTTATTATCAGTTTTAAAATTAATAGTCTGGCTTTAAACTGTAAAATTATTTACAAACATTTTACGTTTAATTGGTTCTAATATAAAATTATTTATAAACATTTTACGTTTATAAAGAACTTAGCCTAAAAGAATTACATTCAAATAATACCAATAACTGCAAATCTGCATGAATTAAATAAATACTCATACTCAGTATGATTAACGGGTTGGATGAATAATTTTACTTTTATATGTGTTCGAAATATTTATCTGGGCCATAATTCAGAATCCATTAACAACAATCCTAAGTTACGTTTTGCACCCCTATAATGTAAAACGTGACCCCATATAATTTGAAAATTCAATTGTACCGTTTTAAATTATATTTCGAAATGTACATCTAGAATATAAAAAAACATGTTTCATATTTATATATTCCACAATACATTCTATATACTTTAAGTTGTATATTATAAAATATAATATATTTTGGAATACATAATTCAGAATATATTATTTTTAAATATTTTGACATTTTTGTAGAATTAATCTTGAACTCAATTAATTTACTTTAAAGAGTAACTTATATATTTTAATCATAAATAATTTATTTAATATAAGAAAATTTTTCAATGGTAATAATATTCACCTAAATAAACGCAATAAATCATAATAACATCTACTTCATCGATGGACTTAGCGAGTCGTCAGTAACTGGCCTAAAGGAAGGTTTAATATACATATAAGGGAGGGGTACTTTGAATAAATTTATAGGGGTGCAGAATGTAGAGCCGTCTCAAAATCTATCCGGACCAAAGAAGTATGAGTTAAACGAGCCATATATTTTTGGGCTTAACCCGGATTAAACGAGGCCCATTTAAGTGAAGGATATGAGTGTCATTTAATCAATAGTTCTGACGGAAATAGGTAGGGACATTTTTAACCTAGGGTTTGGTTTATAAACCCTAACAAGGTGGATTCTGAATCTCTAGTGTGAGAGCAAAGTCGACGGGCCAAGAACGAGCCTTCGAGGAGGCAATCGCAGAATTTCACTATGGTATTTTTCTCTTTCGATTATCTTCGCTATTTCTTTTAGCATTGTGCATTATCCTCTCTGCGCTGGATTTGCATTTACGAAGTAAAAACAATAGCTTTTACATTCTCCCATTTCAATTTCTTAATAACGATCAGCCAATCCCCAACGTGGATTTAGTATATTACAATCTCTAGTATGAAAGTACAATTGTGATTATGAAGCTGAAACAAAATTTTGATTGGTACAGGTTAAGCCATTTTGCTTGTGTAATTCTTTCAGCAGTAGAGATTGGAATGATTAGAGATACCCTTTAATTTGTATAATGTTTGATTTAGATTGCATCTCCATGGTAAATAATACACATCTCAGATGACATTATGTGATTCATGTAGATGACTAATGTAGATGTATAAGGCGTTGTTGTTACTGTTTTCTGTAGCTTGTGATGATTTGTAAGTATTGTGGATTTTATTATCATTGTTCGGGCTGTGCCTCTGGTTTTCTATCGAATTTTGTTTGTTGATGCTGACGTGTGGTGTGTGGTGTTTGGTGTTTTGTGCAGCCGAAGCAGATTCATGAGATTAAAGACTTCCTCCTCACTGCAAGGAGGAAGGATGCCCGCTCTGTGAAAATCAAGAGGAGCAAAGATGTGGTGAAGTTCAAGGTTCGCTGCTCCAAGTACCTGTACACCCTGTGTGTGTTTGACTCTGAGAAGGCTGATAAGTTGAAGCAATCACTTCCCCCAGGTTTGTTATTAAACTATTTCTGCTGTTATGTTTGATGCTTCTATGGTGCCTACATGTTAATATGTTTATATGCAAACTTTAGTTAGGAGGATTGTGTAAATGGTATATTTCTGTTCTTTTGCTTTAGTTGGAATGGTTCTTCAAGATGGGAAAAGTAAAGGATAAAATTGTGTTATGGCTAAGAAAATGAAGCAAGTTACATTGCATGTCGCAACTGGGTCTTGTTTTTTTTCTTAATTTTGGATGAAGTGCTTTGTTTAAGTGATGATTTTACATATTTATGATCTCCCTTTGCAGGTTTGAGTGTGCAGGATGTGTGATTCTGAGTGCTGTTGATGAAGATCAGGTTTTGCTTGGATTTTGGGGATTCATATTTAGTAAAACGGCTGATTTTATTTTCTTTTTACTTTTTCTTTTGGGATCATGTTATTATTATGTTTTAAGACAATCCAATTATGTGGCTAGTTGATTACACCTCCTTAATTTGACGTCAAAACATTATGAGTACTGTCTGCATTCTGTTTTTGGGCTGAACTGTAGTGTAGAATAGCATCCAACTATCCGTCTATCTATCCTTATCTACAGGTTTGTTGATAAAAAAAAAACATATTTTGATCATTCTAAAATAGTGGTTATCTGCAAGAAAATTAATAATTGAAATAGCAAGGAATGATGTAAAAAGATTTTTGAACTGTTCTTCTAATTGCCAACTTGTTACCTCGTTGTAAAAGTTGGTCATAATCTCGTTTCAAATAATTGTTTTTAAACAAAGATCGATGGAGGCAAATTTACTTTGATCAACATTAATGTTACGAGATTCATAATTTTTAAAAATTTGGAGAAACAATTATTTTCTTGTAAAAACAATTTTTGAAACTAAATTGAAACATACTCCTAATTCATTCGTTAAAGTTATATAGTTTGAGGAACGTGGTGTAAAATGAGAACACACTGACGACTGAAATTATACCTACTTTGTTGAACTAATTTTGGATTTTTGTTATACAAACGTGAATGTTGGATTGTAGCGAAAATTTCTGGAGTAGATTATATCAATTATGGGCCTTGTTGCATTTTGGCCCAAAGAGCTTTTTGAAGGAGATTTATCAAGGTTGTATTCTGGTGTTGATTCTTTTCACACCAATAATAAACAATTCAAAATTATTTTAATGAAGATGTTTCAAGGTCTGTAAGTCATACCTTAGAAGTTTGTCTGTTCATAGTTTGTAAGTTTTTAGCTAGGTTTTATAGTTGTCATAAAAAAACAAATTTTATTTATTTCGACAAATTTTACTGTGATGTTTACAAATAAGTTTTGTCCAAATACATCTAAAACCAATTGCCATTCTTTAAATTTCAAGATCCAGTGGGTCAGAAAAAAAATGGCTAGGATGTTGACTTTTAAAATTGCGATTACAACTACTTATCTTTGGTTCTTTCATTATAGTATGTGGTTTGTGATTCTTTGTGTAGCAAACATTATCCAGACAGAACACATGGTCGATTAATAGCGCTTAATGTAAGGAAGGTTTTCAAGTTATTTGAAGAATTTAGTCTTTGTCAAAGTAATATTGGAATTTTTCTATCTATTTCTTCAGTTTTTTGTATACCAGACAGAATACCTGGTCAGCTCCAACGGTGTGGAAATTATAGTACTTTGTTTAGGACAAGAAGGTACATCAATCAATGTGAACTTTGATATTCTATTGCAGCTAGATATATCTAGAAGTAGAGAATCACCCATATTGAACTAAAAATTTTGTATTTATATTGCCATTGGCCACCATGCAAGTTTCCTATTGATTGCTTTTGTTCAGGATTTACTATTTAGATTATTTTTTCCCCAATTTGATACATTGAGGTTTTGGTGTGGTATTTATGGTAATCTTTTGACCATACTAGTGTAAGGTTTTTTTATTTGTGGTTGAAGCAATAACAGTATTTGATTATTGGGTGTTCTTGACCATTCAACTTTCCACTTTTGTATCAATAATCACAGGAAAGGATTTTCCACCCCATGTGCTACATGCCACTTTCAACAATCCAACATTTTGAGTATACCATTCATGTTCATCCTCCAGAGTGATTCAAGAAGGAAAAAGAAAAATAATCACATGAATTGAACAAGTGGGAAATGCTAAAAGTGGAGGACCACACAGAGTAATAATACAAATTTATTGTGAATTCCGTAAGAAACAAGGATTTGAATGATATACTAATATACACCAGAACAGGTATACAAATTGGGCATTTGATGAGAAACTCCAAACACCAATTGAATGAAGATAATAAGAAAATATTTATTGCCAAAAGTATACTTGTATGTTTTCATAACTCATTCTAACTACGGATAAATCTTATAGCAAAACAGAAAATATATAATTGATATAATTATTTACCGTCTAATTTAAGACCAAATCAACTGATTCTATATATATATTTTTGACATTGGCTTTTAAGAAACTAAATGAATATATAATCGACATTATTATTCTTCATTCTAGTTTTTCAAATTGACATTGAACAAATGTTCACTAGTATTCAAACACAGCTTTAATAGAATTTAGTGAACAAGGTTTGAATGTGAACTACAATTTTATTACTTTGAGACTTCTATGTATAAGATAAAATGCACCGCTTTTATGGATCAGACCCACACTACAGATAGGACCACTGATTTAAATATTTAACTTTGTGACATTTCATTAGGCTTTTAAATGTTTTTCATTTACTTTTTTTATTATATTATAAATCAAATATTTCCTATAATCAGTTAATAATTACTTAAAATAACATTTTAATTATCTTATATTATATTATTAACAAAATATGAAATTAAAACAATATTATAAAATTTAATATAATCATATAATTAATATAAGAGATAAAATATCAAAACATAACTCCTTTCAATTTACCCTTTTAATATTATATCAGTGAAAACACATGCCCTTAAACATATGTGTCCATCATAATAATAATAAAAATATTAAAAAATCATTATAAAAAATAAGTGGTGATACAATATATATAAAAATCCGTATTATTAATTGTTATGTAAACTTTCTATAAATAATAAAATAATTTAAGACATAAAGGTAAAATGGGTTACATTTTGCGGTTACAAAATAATCATTTTTAATTAATAGTTATAAATAATGAAGATATAAAGGATCATAGTTTCATTTATAGACAAACCTTCATTCTACTAATTATTTGTTATTATCCACAACTCAGTTAATTGAAATCGAAAATTTTACCTCATTAATAACTACAAAAAAAACATTATCCTTTTGCTAAAAAAATCTGCGTGGATATATTAATCACAAAATAGGGTAAATGCACCTCAGGTTTCATTGATAATTAGTTATTGGTATAGAGAAGTTTATTATTTTTTATTTCAACCGTTTAGTCAAAATTAAATTCATTTACTAATAGGGACCAGAACCCAGATGTGATGCGTGTTGAATAGTATGTGTGAAACTACTTGTTAACATAGTCTCATTGACTTGGTTTTGTTATTGACTCATATATTGGTGTCTTTCTATAAATTAACTAAATCAATCAAAAGATAACCCCACTTATCTTAAGTGACTCTATTTATACCACAACTTTGGGTTACTCTTAGTGTGAATAAGGAACCATTTAAGTTAAGTTGTTAATGTAAAGTAATATAAGTGACTAGAATTTTAAAATAAATATTCTTATATGTTAGGATTTGTTGATGGAAGACTTCATAAAAATATCACATAAGTCAATTTAACCCTGAAAATTAGGTTCACATTCTCTTCAATTCTCTTTGCTAGGTCAGAAGAAGGAAAGAAGCATAAAGAAGTAGGATATTGTGGTCTGGTTCCACACAAAAATGAAGAAAAACCATGGGAAGGGTTCAAACTCATTGCATATTATGTTTGATATATAATTTATTATGTTGCAAAATTTTGTAAAGGATTTATTTGAAAAAAAAACACATTTATTATTATAATAATAAATTAATAACATAATGTTAAAAATAAATTAAACCTTTAATTTAAAATTATTAATAACAAGCAAAATCATTTTATTTTCATTCATCCTATTTTCTT